>ERZ773165.57-NODE-57-length-93033-cov-18.445224_pt1 | contig 93033 bp, 82 predicted proteins | sample MGYA00581003_ERZ773165 | MGnify/ENA primary metagenome ERZ773165 (study PRJEB29015, sample SAMEA2737817) | human gut metagenome | biome: human gut; feature: human-associated habitat; material: faeces | place: China | collected 2012 ... | reverse complement strand
AACTCAAAACAAATGCTCTATTTTGCTATTTTTTGCCTTTTTAGGCGTTCTTTTTCATAAAAATGCCTTCATATAGTGCTACCAAAAAATGCGCATACCAACAGTTTGAATCCAAGGATGCATTTTCCTTGCACATGGTCAAAGACACGGCTGATTTGCTCTATGCCATAGCCTGTTTTCTCCAACGTAGTGTCGTCAAATATGTAACTTGCGTTATCAGAAGATACTTCGGCATGTTCCTTACGAAGAATTGCCAAAAAGCGAAGAGCCATACCCATAAGGAGTTTGCGCCAGTCCATGGTAGCTCTGCGCATCATTCGATAATAGCAATTGTGACCTGTGTTCAGAAGGTCATAATATGACTTCTTGTACATGGAATGTATGCTTTCACCTGCTATACGGAAAAGACAGAGAGACAGGATTAGCTGAACGGAAGGAATGCCTGCTTGCTTCTTCAAGGACATTCTACAGAGCAGATGACCAAGCCCAAATCGGGTGAAAAGTGACATTAAATTCGTTCTCAATGAACTTTTAACACTTAATATGTTGGACAACTCAGAAAATTGCTTAATTTTGCATTCATAACAATTACTCTTTTAATCGTTGTATTATTGTTGTTTAGCAATTACAAATATACAATTTTTTATTGAGAAACTGTTATTTTTATTCCATTAATTTGGGGTGGGAAACTTTAGTAATTTACGTATGAATAAGAAATTTGAGTTTTTTTTGAACGCAGTTCATTACTGCATATATTTAGGAGAAATATGGTCAATGAAAAAAGTAGATAATTGTGTATTGAGAATAATGTACTATTTATCTGTTCTTTTTTCTTTTGAGAACTTCTACAATAAGAAAGTGGATGAAAGAACGAAATGTAAGGACTTGTGGTATTATATGTATGGAAAGGAAGGAGGGATATCTATAAGTTCCGCTCATCATTGGTTTGGATTTTTTTATTCAGGTTATTCTATATTTTTGTCATTTGTTTTATTGGGAATCCCAGATGGCATGTTTGGAGGAGTTAATGAAATTATAGCTATAGCAATAATTGCATTGCCTGTCGGACTATGTTATATTCCAGCATATAAGGCTGTTCTTTCAAACGATCGTTATCTGAAATATTTTAAACAATTTGAAAAAGAAGATGCTAAGTGGCATAAGAAATGGAAACAAATAACATGGGGGTTCTGCATAGGATCTGTAGTCTTCACAATTGGAGGAATATTTGCGATGTGGGGAGTTAGCTTGTTATTTAGAAAATGATAGAATTGATAAATATTGTGCTAAGCCTCAAATTCGCAACCAAGAGATTGAGAGTGTTAAAAATCGATGAACACTGCTTTACCTTTATTCTTATCTGTTATCGTGGGCAATATCTGCTGCAGATATAGAAAATTTGCTAAGAAATAACATTATTTGTTTGGTCGTTTGCCGAATAAATACTATTTTTGCAGTATGAACAAATAACTCAAAAAGGGAGATTATGAAAAGTATTAAAAGAATGGCTCTTGGAGCCATGGTGGCTTTGATGATGATGACATCATGCGGAACCACGCAGACCGTGCCTCTTACAGGTCGCACACATCGCATCTCGGTGTCAGACGAGCAAGTGCTCAGCCTCTCTAACCAAGAATATACCAAGTATATGGCGACTGCCAAGAAGTCGACCAATGCTCAACATACGGCCATGGTGCAAAGGGTAGGGTGCAAACTGGCTACAGCCGTGGAAACCTATCTGAAGCAGAACGGCTTTGCCAACGATGTGAAAAATTATGCATGGGAATTCAACCTCGTGCAGGACAAGAGTGCCAACGCCTTCTGTATGCCTGGTGGAAAGATTGTGGTGTATGAAGGCTTGTTGCCCTATACACAGAATGAGACGGCTCTTGCCATCGTCTTGGGACATGAAATTGCTCATGCTGTGGCAAAGCACAGTGCCGAGCAGCTTACCAAGCAGCAAAACCAACAGGTAGGTACCAACATCCTGGGCAATGTGCTCAATCAGGCTGTAGGCAGCGGTGTAGGCGATTTGGCGAGTGCCGTGGCTGGAAAGTATTTCTCTTTCCGCAACTTGAAGTATTCGCGCGACAATGAGACAGAGGCCGACTATATGGGACTTATCTTTGCTGCCATGGCAGGCTACGATCCTCAGCAGGCCATTCCGTTCTGGAAACGTATGTCGCAGGGCAACAGTTCCAACCAGAATGACATCTTCAGCGACCATCCTTCCGATGCCAAGCGAATAGCAGCTTTGCAAAAGGAAATGCCTACAGCGCTCAAGTATTATCATCCTGCCAAGAATACAAAGAAAAGGTAAGCTTGGGAGAGAATGAGCTGACAAAAGCACGGGCAGACCAAAGAATGTGCTTTCGTGACAACCTCTTAGCATGAATGCAGTAGGAATGACTAACTAAAAATTCAAAGATATGATTGATTACATCTCACAAAACCTTTGGCTGTTCTGGACGGTGATTACCTTCCTGTGCCTGATTATGGAGTTGTCTTCGGGCGATTTCTACGTAACGTGTTTTGCCATTGGTGCCATTGTCAGCATCTTAGTTGCATGGATGGGCTTGCCCTTCTGGTTGCAGATTGTGGTATGGGCGGTTTGCTCCGTGCTGAGTATCTGGCTTATTCGTCCGCACCTGCTTCATATTATCAAGCATGGTGCCGATGACAGAGTGAGTAATGCCGATGCCTTGTTGGGACAGGTAGGCGAGGTAAGCCAGTGCATCGTAAAGGGCGGTTATGGTCGCGTGAAACTCGATGGTGACGACTGGAAAGCTGAGGCTCCTTCTGCACTTGAGGATATTGCCGAAGGTGCCAAGGTGAAAATCGTGGGCAGAGAGTCCATCATCTTGAAGGTGGAGGAGATCGTAAGATAAATAATAACTCTAAAACATAACGATTATGATTGGAATTTATGTATTGGCTGCCATCGTTGTGCTGGCCCTTATTTTCGTAAAGAAAACGATTGTTATCATTCCTCAGAGTGAGACAAAGATTATAGAGCGTCTGGGACGTTACTATGCAACCCTCAGACCTGGTATCAACATCATTATACCATTTATCGACCGTGCCAAGGAGATTGTGGCTATGCGCAATGGAAGATATATGTACACCAACACTATCGACCTGCGTGAACAGGTGTACGATTTCGACCGACAGAACGTGATCACAAAAGATAATATCCAGATGCAGATCAATGCTCTGTTGTACTTCCAGATAGTAGACCCCTTCAAGAGTGTGTACGAAATCAACAACCTGCCCAATGCCATCGAGAAACTTACACAGACAACTCTGCGTAACATCATCGGCGAGATGGAACTGGACCAGACTTTGACCTCGCGCGATACCATCAATACCAAGTTGCGTGCGGTATTGGACGATGCTACCAACAAGTGGGGTATCAAGGTAAATCGTGTGGAGTTGCAGGATATTACTCCTCCTGAGAGTGTGCTCAGAGCCATGGAGAAACAGATGCAGGCAGAGCGTAACAAGCGTGCCACTATCCTGGCTTCCGAGGGTGAGAAGGAAAAACAGCGCCTGCTTTCTGAAGGTGAGAAGGCTGCTATCGTCAACAAGGCTGAGGCTGTCAAGCAGCAGGCCATCCTCAAGGCTGAGGGTGAGGCTACTGCACGTATTCGCAAGGCTGAGGCAGAAGCTATTGCTATTCAGAAAATTACAGATGCCGTAGGACAGTCTACCAATCCTGCCAACTATCTCTTGGCACAGAAATACATCGCCATGATGCAGGATGTGGCTCAGGGTAAGGACAACAAGGTTGTATATCTGCCTTACGAGGCTTCCAACCTGATGGGCTCTATCGGCGGCATCAAGGATCTTTTTAAGGGATAATTAAAAACGAAACGATGAATAAGAATATCTGTATTGTGGCGGGTGCACGACCCAACTTTATCAAGGTGGCACCCGTCATCAGAGCGATTGTAAACGCCCAAAAGAATGGACAGTCTATCAACTACAGCTTGGTTTATGCCGGCTGTGAGGACGATCCTACACTCGAGGACTCTCTCTTCGACGATTTGGAGATAAGTCGTCCTGATATCTATTTAGGTGTGGACTGCGAGAATCTCAACGAACTCACAGGACAGGTCATGTCTAAGTTCGAGCTTTATCTGCAGCAGAATCCTACGGATGTGGTTATAGTGGTCGACGACCTTGCCTCTACCATGGCTGCAGCCATCGTTACCAAGAAGCAAGGCATTCTGTTGGCACATATTGCCGCAGGCACCCGTAGCTTCGACATCACTATGCCCAAGGAAATCAACCGACTGGTTATCGATGGACTGTCTGATATCCTCTTTACTGCGGGTATTTCCAACAACAGCATCGCCAACAAAGAGGGCGCCGAGCTTTCCAAGGTCTATATGGTGGGCAATGTGCTCATCGATAATATCCGTTTTCTGCAGCAGCACATGAAGCGTCCACAGCTGATGGACGACAAGCAACTGAAGGAGGGACAGTACATCGTGCTGACGCTCAACCGCAAGGCCATCATCAATAATAGCGAGGAGATGCGCAGCTTAGTGTCTGCCGTGGTTTCCTCTGCTCATGAGGCTGGTGTACCTGTAGTGGCTCCGCTTCGTGGCAAGGCTCGCCAGGAGGTAGAGGCTATGGGCTTGGAGGGCATCATGCTGATAGAGGCTCAGGGCTATTTGGATTTCAGCTATCTCACAGCTCACGCCATGGGCATCGTTACCGACTCTGGAAATGTGGCAGAAGAAGCCACCTTCAACGGTGTGCCTTGTATCACGCTCAATAGCTATACCGAGCATATCGAGACCGTGAAGATCGGTACCAATGTGCTGGTGGGCGAGGATGCTGACCGTCTTGTACTGATGACGAAGGTCTTGCTGAGAGGCGAATGGAAGAAAGCGGGCATTCCCGACAGATGGGACGGAAGATCTGCCGAGCGTATCGTCCAGATACTGGTCAATGAATAATGCTTTTCTGGTCAGCTGCAGCCATTCCATGTCTTTAGGAGGGCATTGTTATGGATAAGGCAACAACAGAATTGATGCATAAAAAGAATAAGGGGCAACTGAAACTGTTGCCCCTTTTTCTGTCTTAACTCCTTAACTTCCTCATTTAATACAGACGTTCACGATTTGACTTGATGCGATAAGCATCCGACGTTAATCAGTCCTGCCGGGATAATTGTATTGGTCGAAGTAGACTGGAGTCTTGTTGTTGTACCAGATGCCTTCTACGTTCAGTCCGATAGAGAAATTCTTGTTGACATTGTATTTCACTCCTGCTCCCAGTACATTGGCACCGGCTGCCCCCATGCCATAGCCCAACGGCATGACACCTGTTGCAGGCCAACCCCATCCATAATAGGGATAACCTCTATAGAGATTGCCGTATCGGCTGTAATTGTTGTTCACGCTCAGTTGGCCGTAAACGTAGGCTTCCCAGTGCTCGTTGAACCGATAGCCAAGGATGGCGTACAGGCCTACATCACGATAGCTGTCGCTTCCCCAGAAGGTGTTGTTGAAATAACCACCGCCTGCTATCCACAACTTGCCGTCCTTGGTGAGCGGAGCCAGATAGGTGGCGTTGATGTTCTGCGAGAAACCGCCCTTGTGTGGCAGGTTCTTGCCAAAGGTGGCAAAGGCAGAAAGGTCGAGCGATACGTTCAGTCCCCGGTGCAGTCCGTAACCATACGTACAGAAGGGCATCATGCTGACGGGATTGTAGAAGAAACTGCTGTCGCCAGCATACACCGACCTGTCGCCAGCATACATCGATTTGCTGTCTGTATCCTGGAATGGAGCCAAAGCCATCAAACTTTTCTTGGCAACGGAGTATTGGGTATTCTTTACCGGCTTACCCTTGTATATGAGAGGCTGTTCGGCCTGGAAGATGGTGTCGCCTGGCAACAGCCAGTCTTCGCGTGGATTGTCGCTACTGTGGAGCGGACCGAGATGAACCTGCTGTGCATGGGCAGAAGCACAGCAGAGGATGAGCATGAAGAAATATGCTATTTTACTTTTCATAATGATTCTACTTTTTAGGCTTTCGTGAGCCTGATATTCTTGTTATTCACGTACAAACTTACAACTTTTTAGACGAAAGCGATCAGATGTTTATATTAAAAAACAATAAATAGGAATGTTTTGGTTAAAAAAGCATTACCTTTGTCTTGTAATAATAAAAAGTATGAATATGAGAAGAACTTTTTTGTTTATAATGTACTGTCTGCTTCTGCCTCTGATGGCTTGTGCGCAGACCGATAATGTCGTACCAGATACGGCCGCTTTCCATCAGGATGCCACCTGTCCAGAGGTGCTGATAGAAACAAACATGGGCAATATCCGCGTGGCGCTTTACAACGATACACCTCTTCATCGAGACAATTTCCTGAAGTGGGTGAGGATGGGCTATTATGATGGTTGCATCTTTCAGAGAGTCATCAAGAACTTTATGATCCAGGGCGGCAATCCTGGCACACGAAAGGTGACGCCCGGCAAGGTGGAGCGCTTCGATACTGCCTACACTGTGCCTGCCGAGATACGTTATCCCAAATATTATCACAAGCGCGGACAGCTCTGTGCTGCCCGTGAGGGCGATGACGTGAATCCACAGAAAGCTTCGGCACCTTGCGATTTCTACATCACCTGGGGACGCAATTTCTCTGCACGGCAGATGGAATATCTGGTGCAGAAGATGAAAGGCGAGGACAAGGTGTACGCCATTCCCAATGAGCAGGTGCAGGCTGGATATGTGAAATATGGCGGCGTGCCCCATCTTGATGGTGGCTACACAGTCTTTGGCGAAGTGCTTGAAGGACTGGATGTGGTAGAGAAAATCCAGAATGTGGAGACCGACAAAAGCAATAATGACCGTCCTCTGCAGGATGTTGTTATCATCAAAGCTACGGAAGTCAAAAAATAGACAATATATATAATAAGGTATATAGGGCTGAAAAACGCAATAGGCTTCGTTGGCAAACGCAATAGGCTTCGTAGGCAGATGAAAGCGGCTTCTATGTCAGATGAAGGCGGCTTCGTTGGCAGATGAGGGCTTCCTGTAGAATTTCCATAGAGCAGAAAATCTTGGAAGATATAAGCATCTTTATGCACGAAAACAATAAATTGCAAGGTTTTGTGTAAAAAATCTGTCAATTTGTTTGGTGGATACAAATAAAAATGCTACTTTTGCAATCGTATAACACAATTGGGGGAATCCCCCATTGTAGTAGACAATAAATAAAAGAAAGAACAATGAAGAAGTTTAACGCATACTTTTATAGCTTTTATTTTTACTTTGCAAGCAATTGTAAAGCGGGAAGTTGCGTATAATTTCAACTTAGGATATTAAGATTAAGAAATCTATCGAAACGGTCCCGCTCCTTGGAGAGTGAGGACCGTTTTTCATAACAGATACAAACAATATAGATGAAGAGAATAGCAATACAAGGCGAGTTGGGGTCGTTTCATGACATAGCTGCCCATCAATATTTCGGTGATGAACAGGTTGAACTGATTTGTTGCGCCACTTTCGAGGAGGTGTTCGAAAACATCAAGCGCGATCCTACAGTCATCGGCATCGTAGCCATCGAGAATACCATAGCGGGCAGTCTGCTCCACAACTATGAGCTTCTGCGCCAAAGTGGAACGACAGTAGTAGGCGAGCACCGACTCCATATAGAGCACAGCATCTGCTGTTTGCCCGATGATGACTGGAGTACACTTCAGGAGGTTCATTCCCATCCTGTGGCATTGATGCAGTGTGGCAGATTCCTCGCCAATCATCCCGACCTGAAAGCTGTAGAGGCTGAAGATACCGCAGGTTCGGCTGCCTTTATTGCCAAGCATCAGGTAAGGGGATGGGCTGCCATCTGCTCAACTTATGCAGCCGAGATGTATGGCATGAAGGTGCTGCAAGAAGGCATCCACGACAATCCGCACAACTACACGCGTTTCCTCGTGGTGAGCAATCCGCAGAAGGCAGCTCTCCTTCGACCCATTGAGAAGGCCAACAAGGCAAGCATCGTCTTCAGCCTTTCCCACGACAAGGGATCGCTCTCCAAGGTGCTTACCATCCTGAGCTTCTACGATGTGAACCTGACCAAGATTCAGTCGCTGCCCGTCATCGGACATGAGTGGGAATATCTCTTCTATGTAGACCTCACTTTCGACAACCTAACCCGATACCGCCAGAGTATTGATGCCATCACACCACTGGTGAAGAAAATCAAGGTTCTCGGCGAGTACGAGGAAAGAGAGTAGGAGTTGAAAAAAGGTATAAAAGTAAAAAAGTAAAAAGGTAAAAGGGTAAAAAGAGCCTTGCTGCCGATTATACTTAACATTCAACACAAAACATTGAACATTAAAAATTAAAACATTAGATAAAATGATACAGCCAGCCAATAGAGTTACCGAGATACAGGAATACTACTTCAGCCGCAAACTGAAAGAAGTAGCCCAGCTCAATGCTGAGGGAAAGGACATCATCAGCCTTGCCATCGGAAGTCCAGATATGCCACCGTCAAAGCAGACCATCGACAAGCTCTGCGAAGTGGCTCAGAAGTCCGACACACATGGATATCAGCCCACAGTGGGCATTCCAGAACTGCGAAAGGCAATGGCAGAATTCTATAAGAGATGGTACGATGTAGACCTCGACTGGGCTACAGAGATACAGCCGCTGATAGGCAGCAAGGAAGGCATTCTGCACGTTACCCTGGCTTTCTGCAATCCTGGCGACGAGGTGCTGATTCCTAATCCTGGCTATCCCACCTATACTGCCATCAATAAGATTTTGGGTACCAAGATAACTTATTATGATCTCAGAGAAGACAACGGATGGCAGCCTGACTTCGAAGCCTTGGAGAAGATGAACCTGAGTCATGTCAAGCTGATGTGGACCAACTATCCCAATATGCCTACAGGAGGCAATGCCCGCATGGAGACTTACGAGCGACTGGTAGAGTTTGCCAAGAAGCACAATATCGTTGTAGTGAACGACAATCCTTACTCACTCATCCTCAATGAGCACCCCATGAGCATCATGCAGGTGCCGGGAGCAAAAGACTGCTGTATCGAATTCAACTCGCTGAGCAAGAGTCATAATATGCCCGGATGGCGTGTGGCGATGATTTCGAGCAACAAGACTTTCATCTCGTGGATTCTCAAGGTGAAGAGCAATATCGACAATGGCTCATTCCGAGGCATACAATTAGCTGCTGCCGAGGCTATGATAGGTAACAGCGATGAATGGCACCACGAAAACAACATCGACAACTATCGTCGTCGTCGCGACATTGCCGAACAGATCATGGACGTGATGGGCTGTACCTACGATCCTAAGCAGGTGGGAATGTTCCTTTGGGGTAAAATCCCTGAGAGCTATGCCGATGTGGAAGACCTGACCGAGAAAGTGCTCCACGAGGCACGGGTGTTCATTACCCCAGGCTTTATCTTCGGAAGCAACGGCAAGCGTTATGTGCGCATCAGCCTGTGTGCCAAGGACGACAAGATGAAGGAAGCCTTGCAGCGCATCAAGAAGCTCTTCGCATAGAGTCTTCACCTTAAAGTAAACAGAAAACATTCACATTAAAAAATATAAAAGATTAAGATATGGAATTAGAATTAGAACCTTTACGTCTTCCCAGTGATCAGGAACGTCCCATCGTAATAGCAGGACCATGTTCTGCCGAAACCGAGGAACAAGTTATGACAACCGCCAAGCAGTTGGCAGAAAAGGGATGCCACATGTTCCGTGCAGGTGTGTGGAAGCCACGTACCAAGCCAGGAGGCTTCGAGGGAAATGGCGAGACTGCTCTTCCCTGGATGAAGCAGGTAAAGGAGGAAACCGGCATGCTGACAGCTACCGAGGTGGCAACACCCGAGCATGTGGAGCTGGCTCTTAAGTATGGCATCGATGTGCTGTGGATAGGTGCCCGCACTTCTGCCAACCCATTCGCCATGCAGGCATTGGCCGACAGTCTGAAAGGTGTCGATGTGCCTGTGTTGGTCAAGAACCCTGTCAATCCCGACCTGGAACTTTGGATAGGAGCCTTGCAGCGTATCAATCAGGCTGGTATCAAGCGATTGGGAGCCATCCATCGTGGTTTCTCAAGCTTCGACAAGAAGATCTATCGTAACCTGCCTATGTGGCAGATTCCTATCGAACTGCATCGCCGCATTCCTCAGTTGCCAATCGTCTGCGACCCAAGCCACATCGGTGGACGTCGCGACTTGATAGCACCATTGTGTCAGCAGGCTATGGATCTCGGTTTTGATGGTCTTATCGTCGAGAGCCACTGCAGTCCTGACGATGCATGGAGCGATGCCAAGCAGCAGGTTACTCCCGATGTGCTCGACTACATTCTCAGTCTGCTTGTCGTTCGCGATGAGCACTATTCTACAGAGGGACTGCATCAGTTGCGTGGACAGATCGACGAACTGGACAATCAGTTGATGGAGCTTTTGGCAAAGCGCATGCGTGTGTGCCGTGAGATTGGTACATACAAGAAGGAGCACAATATGACAGTTCTGCAGACCAACCGCTACAACGAGATTCTCGACAAGCGTGCTGCTCAGGCTTCACTCTGTGGCATGAGTCCAGAGTTTGCTGCCCAGATATTCGAGCACATCCACGAGGAGAGTGTTCGTCAGCAGTTGGAAATCCTGAACCAGAAGTAATTCATACACTTCGTTCTTTACTTATAAAGAGATATGAGAATATTGATAATGGGAGCAGGCAAGATGGGAAGTTTCTTCATCGACCTGCTCAGCTTCGACCACGAGGTGGCCGTATACGAGAAGGATGCCAAGCGGTTGCGCTTTACCTACAACTGTCTGCGCTTCACCAAGTTGGAGGAGATAGCCGAGTTCAAACCCGAGCTCGTCATCAATGCCGTGACGGTGAAGTACACCTTGCCTGCCTTTGAGGAGGTGTTGCCCTGGTTGCCCAAGGACTGTATCATCAGCGATATAGCCAGTGTGAAGACAGGCCTGCACGAGTTTTATACGAAGAGTGGTTTCCGTTTTGTCAGCACGCACCCGATGTTTGGTCCTACCTTTGCCAATCTGAATCAGTTGTCAGAGGAGAATGCCGTCATCATCAAGGAAGGCGACTATATGGGCAAGATATTCTTCAAGGATCTGTACCAGCAGTTGGGACTCAACATGCACGAGTACACCTTCGACGAGCACGACCAGACCGTGGCTTACTCGCTGAGTATTCCTTTTGCCAGCACTTTCGTTTTTGCTGCTGTGATGAAGCATCAGGATGCTCCGGGTACTACTTTCAAACGTCACATGAACATTGCCAAGGGCGTACTCAACGAGGACGACTATCTGTTGCAAGAAGTTCTCTTCAACCCCTATACTTCAGGACAGTTGAGTCAGATCCGTGAGGAACTTGCTGAGCTGATCGATATCATCGACCATAAGGATGCCAGTCGCATGAAGGCTTTCCTCACCAAGATACGCAATAACGTAAAGGAAGATATTGAAATAAAGAATTAGAAAAAGTCGGAAGACCTCTTCTTTGTGCCAATTCCAATAGATCCCTCCAGTTTCACGTGCTGTCGTTTCGTATCTTCGATATCGTATTTCGTGAGTGCCTTTGGCTTGTTGCCGAAGACTATTTGTTTAGGGTCTGCTGAATTAATTCAGCAGACCCTAAATGAATGCAAAGATACTGCTTTTCTAAAATTAGGGCATAGAATGAGGAAAACTTTCTAAAATTAGGGGCTAAGGTTAAACAATAAGGATTATTCCGTTGTGAATTTTGGGCGGGATGACTCGCCCTTTTTTATTATCATTTGGAGATTATTTCTACTTGTTTAATTGGATTTCCAATATTGTATCTTGCGAAAGTTGAGTTACATCAAATGTTGGATATATTCATCCTGCTCTTTGGGTTTTCCGTTTATGATAGCCTGCTGCTGTGGACCATTATTTTGGCGTTTCAATTACTCGACTTCTATTATGAATATTCTTCTCTGAAAGACCACAAGCAATAACTCTATTTTCACAAATGGGGAAAGTTGAGTTAATATAAGGATGGCAGGATTGATATTCTTGTCATCCTTTTGGGTTATAAGAAAGTGTGTTTGTCATACAAAATACGGTTTTTTGTGACAAATAAAATTAAATGATCCGACTATTAGTATGAACAGCTATACTTATTTCGCTGATTTTTATATCTTTGCACAATCTTTTATAATAAAGTCATCTACATGAAAAAAATCATTTATATTATTTCAATTCTTTTCGTAGCAATTGTTATTACAACTATTGCATATGCTTTATTTGATTTTAATCATGAAAATTTGATAATAATTTTCTTTTCATCTTTAATTTCAATTATCATTACGGAATATGTTAGAAAAAGTTTTCTTGACTAACATTAATTGGGTAAGTTTTCATGGTTACTATAAAAGTATTAATTGAATAATAAGCATTAAATGAAACTCGAAAAAAAAACAATATGATTTTCAATAGAAAATTAGTGTGGAGGGTTTGGAGTATATGGTTATTCCTTAACCTGAGTTTGTTGATTATCGCAAGTAGGCAAACGGCTGAAGCAGGTAGCAGAATCGCCTGTATATATCCTTTTAATTACCACATGGCTAATACAAGTTTGTGGGCTTATGACATTACGGAATTTATAGGCTATGCATTGGTTATACCACCTGTTGTGGCTTTTCTGTTTCAAAGATTTAAGAGATCAGAAAAGGATAGGTTTTGCCAAATGATGATATTTGCTTTTAAAACCTATATCATATATTGCTTTGGCTTTGTTGTAATAGCTTATTGGGATGACTCTGCCATTATAGAGTTTTACCTTACGATAGCCAAGGCCATAGCCATGATGATAGTTACCTACTATGTGGCAGATGATGTTTTTGATGTAATAGCAAAATTAAGAAACTGAGCCTCTTTTTAATATATTGGCAACTAAATGTGGCTCTGATACTTGTAAGAATATAATTTGTAGTGTTATAAAAATATACAGAAATGGAAATGTACATACCTTATTTACTTAACTTCGCTTTACTGAAGTTTCGCAAATAGGGAAGTTATAGAAGTTAAAGTCATATGCTTTATGGCTAAATAGTCGACAAAAAGTTCACTTTTTATTTTGTTTTGTCTTCGATTTGCTGTAACTTTAAATAAGTTACGCTGCATCTCAACAATAAAAACAAAAAGTTTCCTTTTTATTTTGTTTTGTCTTCGATTTGCTGTAACTTTGCACCCGCAAACTACAATTTGATAAAAGTTGTTTTCTAACTGATTAAAAGATTAGATTATGAGTGAACAGATTGAGCAACAGAATAACAAGGTGCAGACAACAGCAGAGAAAACAACTGCGGCTGCAGAACAGGTGGCTGGTTTCCAGGTGGTAAACGAGGGCTTCACTACACGTGAAGCTATTGAGGAAGCCAAGCGATGCCTCCATTGTAAGGTGCCACAATGTAAGAAGGGATGTCCTATCGGAAATGATATCCCCGACTTTGTGCATGAACTTTCTATGGGTAATATGGGTGCGGCTATGTCTATCATCAATGCCAAGAGCAACCTTCCTGCTATCTGTGGACGTGTGTGTCCTCATGAGAAGCAATGCCAGGGCAACTGTGTGCTGGGCAAGAAGGGAAAACCTGTACAGATAGGCAAGTTGGAGCAGTTTGTTGCTGACTTCGATACCAAGATGAACCTCTCTCGCGAGAAGCTTCCACAGAAGACTCGTGGACGTGTGGCTGTCATCGGTTCTGGTCCTGCTGGACTTACTGTTGCTGGTGATTTGGCACGTCAGGGCTTCAATGTCACGATCTTCGAAGGACAGGCTGAGCCTGGTGGTGTGCTGATGTATGGTATTCCTGAATATCGACTGCCCAAGGCCGTGGTACGTGCTGAGGTGAGCAAGATAGAGGCTCTCGGTGTACAGTTTATCACCAACTGCATGGTGGGTGAGAACAATGTGACTATAGACAGTCTTTTCCGTGCAGGCTACGATGCCATTTTTATGGGAACAGGAACCAGCGTACCTCAGAATATGGACTCTACACCTGGTGCCAAGTTGCATGGTGTGAGCCAGAGTACTTATTTCCTGCACAATGTCAATGCCTATAACGAGGGAGCCCTGACACGCGACATGGTGCCTCTTCGTGATGGAGAGAAGGTGGGTGTGATAGGTGGAGGAAATGTGGCCATGGATGCTGCACGTACTGCCATTCGCCTGGGTGCCGATGTGACTGTGCTCTATCGCAAGACACAGGAAGAGATGCCTGCCATACAGAGTGAGTATGATGAGGCTGTGAAGGAGGGTGTCAAGTTTGAATGGAAAACTACTGTCGAGGCTTTCCTCAAGGGTAAGAACGGAAGACTGGGAAGCTGTGTACTCAATACTCCAGAAGGTGAGCGTGTAGAGAAATTCGACCGCATCTACTTGGCCATCGGATCACGTCCTGCCAACCGTGTTGTCTCTACTACTGCTGGTATTGAGGTTGACGAGAAAGGTTATGTCAAGGTGGTGGAGCGTCCTTTTGGTATGACCACCCGCAGAGGCGTGTTTGCCGGAGGCGACGTGGTTCATCGTCCTCAGACCGTGGTGCTTGCCATGAAGGCTGCCAAGGAGGTGGCTCAGGGTATTGCCCAATATGTCGATGCCATCAAGTTGCTCGAAGAGGCAAAGCGCATCGAGAAGAGCGGCACGACAGACGTAGAATAACGTTATAGACTTTTAAATCGCATTAATATCTCCCAAAACTCATTGGTGGTTTTGGGAGATATTATTTTTTTATTTACTTTTGTGGGCATAACTCAACTTATGTAAGTTGTAGAAGTTCAATAAGATAAAACGAATGAAGAAGACTATATTGATGATCGTGCTGGTATGTTGGGCTGTGGCAATGGTCAGGGCACAGAAAACCTGCGTCATAGCCAATGCCGAAGACCATGTGCCTGTGCGTGAAGCATTGATTCATACCGATAACAATCATTGGGCACGTACCGACTACAGAGGTTACTGGACCATGAAGTATCAGTTTGACAGTGCTACGGTGTCGAAACCGGGCTTTCTGAAGACTACCATCTATCTGAAGAATCTCCCCGATACGGTGTTTCTGCTGCCGCAGAGCCACCAACTCAGAGAGGTGGAAGTATGGGGAGAGAATATGCCTGGCATCAAGGGCATTCAGAACGATGCGCACCGGCAGGCTGAGATAGGTGGGGCAAATGCTCCCAGCGGAGCGAGCTTCGACTTGGCCAAGATGCTTGACAAGAGGGGCAGACGTGACAGCAAGCACCTGCGAGAGGCTCAAAAGATATTCGGCGAGATGGATCGCAAAGACCCCATTGTGGCTGCCTACGAGAAGGCCACAGGAAAGAAATATCAGGCTAACGGCAGTATGATGAAGTCGAGCGTGGAGCCTATAGAACCTCGCCAGCAACCTGCCGTTGCATCTGATGCAGAAAAGGCAAAAGCTGCAGGAGAAAGAAATGGGCAAGGAAATGTGTCGGAAAAGAATCCCGGCAAGGAGCAAGGTAAAGGAAAAAACAAGGAACAAGGGAAGGAGTCGCTTCCTGTAAATGATGAAAAAACGTCAAAAAAGGTACGCGTGTCGGTAGAACAGTCGGTAAGTATCCTAAAGTGACAGATTTGACGTGCTTTTTTGGTTACTAATATAGGGTTTTCGGAATTATTTTCGTAACTTTGCAGCCAAAATAAAAAAAGAATTTAAAATGTTTGAAAATTTAAGTGATAGACTGGAACGATCCTTCAAGATTCTGAAGGGTGAGGGTAAGATAACCGAAATCAACGTGGCAGAGACCATGAAGGACGTACGCCGTGCTTTGCTCGATGCCGACGTCAACTTCAAGGTAGCTAAGGAATTCACCAACAAGGTGAAGGAAAAGGCACTTGGTATGAATGTGCTCACGGCTGTCAAGCCTGGTCAGTTGATGGTAAAGCTGGTTCACGACGAGCTGGCTGAGTTGATGGGAGGCGAGGAAGCTCCTCTGAAGCTCGAAGGTCATCCTGCCATCATCCTGATGAGCGGTCTGCAGGGTTCGGGTAAGACCACCTTCAGTGGAAAGCTTGCCAATATGCTCAAGACCAAGAAGGGCAAGAAGCCATTGCTCGTGGCCTGCGACGTTTATCGTCCTGCTGCTATCGACCAGTTGAAGGTGGTAGGAGAGCAAGTGGGTGTTCCTGTATATAGTGAGCCTGAGAACAAGGATGTTTGTGTCATTGCCGACCATGCCATCCAGCAGGCTAAGACCAATGGCAACGATGTTGTCATCGTGGATACTGCCGGTCGTCTGGCCATTGACGAGCAGATGATGAACGAGATCAGCGGTCTTAAGAATCATCTTCGTCCCGACGAGACTCTCTTCGTAGTTGACTCGATGACTGGTCAGGATGCTGTCAATACAGCCAAGGAGTTTAACGACCGTCTTGATTTCAATGGCGTGGTTCTTACCAAGCTTGATGGTGATACCCGTGGTGGTGCTGCTCTCAGTATCCGCACTGTGGTAACCAAGCCTATCAAGTTTATCGGTACTGGCGAGAAGATGGAGGCTATCGACGTGTTCCATCCTGCCCGTATGGCCGACCGTATTCTCGGTATGGGTGACGTGGTTTCGTTAGTAGAGCGTGCTCAGGAGCAGTTCGACCTTGAGGAGGCAAAGAAACTGGAGAAGAAGATTCGCAAGAATCAGTTCGACTTCAACGACTTCTATGCTCAGATACAGCAAATCAAGAAGATGGGTAATATCAAGGATTTGGCAGGTATGATTCCTGGTTTAGGCAAGGCCATCCGTGATGTGGATATTCCTGATGATGCATTCAAGAGCGTTGAGGCTATCATTCAGAGTATGACTCCTAAGGAGCGTTCTAACCCAGGTATCCTCAATACCAGCCGTCGTCAGCGTATCGCCAAGGGCTCGGGTACCAATATTCAGGAGGTGAACAAGCTGATCAAGCAGTTCGACCAGACCCGCAAGATGATGCAGATGATGACTGGTGGCGGAATGGCAGGCATGATGAGCCGCATGAAGGGTATGAAGGGAATGCCCGGTATGCCAAAGATGCCAGGAATGTGATAACACATAACATTGATTATTTAATATTGAATGAAATGCAACTGATAGACGGAAAGGCTACGGCAAATGCCATTAAGGAGCAGATAGCCGAAGAGGTGGCACAAATTGTTGCCAACGGAGGAAAACAGCCACACCTGGCTGCTGTACTCGTAGGACATGACGGAGGCAGCGAGACCTATGTCAAGAATAAGGTGCTTGCCTGTGAGAAGTGTGGATTCAAGTCGACCCTTATTCGCTACGAGGACGACGTGACCGAGGAAGAGTTGTTGGCCTGTGTGGACAAGCTGAACAAGGATGAAGATGTAGATGGCTTCATCGTGCAACTGCCTCTTCCTGCCCATATTGACGAGCAGAAAATCATCATGGCCATTGATTATCGCAAGGATGTGGACGGTTTTCATCCCATCAATGTAGGTCGCATGGCTATAGGTCTGCCTTGTTTCATCTCTGCCACTCCGTTGGGTATTCTTACCCTGTTGCAGCATTATCATATCCCTACCAGTGGCAAGAAGTGTGTAGTGCTTGGCAGAAGCAACATCGTGGGTAAGCCTATGGCGCAACTCATGATGCAGAAACAGTGGGGTGATGCTACCGTAACGGTTTGCCATTCTCACTCTGCCAACCTGAAGGAGGAGTGCCGTGAGGCGGATATCATCATTGCAGCTATCGGAAAGCCCAATTTCGTTACAGCCGATATGGTGAAAGAGGGAGCTGTGGTGATAGATGTTGGTACAACCCGTGTGCCAGATGCTACCCGTAAGAGTGGCTTCCGTCTGAATGGTGATGTCAAATTTGACGAGGTGGCAGAGCGTTGCTCTTATATCACCCCTGTTCCTGGTGGTGTAGGTCCTATGACCATCTGCTCGCTGATGAAGAATACATTGGCTGCAGGAAAGAAGGAATTCTACAAGTAGCAATATACTTGATTTTTTATAACTCTCTAATTTGTTGGAGGCCGAGTGTAGTGATGCACTCGGTCTTTTTTTTGTTTCCCTAACTCCAGAACTTACTGAAACTCTATATATATATAATAAATAATGTTCGCGCGCGTAGAAGCATGGAAAAACTTGTGTTTTAGCTTGAAAATGTAAGTAGACTGGGAGGTTGTGATAGGGTGTGAATAATCGGTGAGAAAGTCTTAAAGTTATTTTGCAATCGTACAAAAAGAAGAAAATATGTGCTTTTTTTCCAGTTTTCACGGGATAAATGTAAAATATTATGGGAAAAGTTTGGTAGTTAAGTTTTTTTTTTATTACTTTGCACTCGATTTCAAAAATGTGCAATGTGTTGCGCAATAATAAAGATTTCAATAACATTTTTAATAAATTAATTTTTAGAGAGACATGAAAAAGTTAGGTTTATTGTTTGCTGCCGCTGCAATGGCAGTTTCAGTAAATGCTCAGACAGTTACTGAGAGCAAGACATTTGACAACTTCTACATCGGCATCAACGGCGGTGCTCAGGTAAAGACTACTGGCGAGAGCTGGATGAACAACCTGAACTCAAACGCTGGCCTTCGTATCGGTCGCTGGTTCACTCCAGTATTCGGTTTGGCTGCTGAGGGTAATGTTTACTTCAACGATCACTGCAAGCCCTACATGCCACAGTCTAAGACTTTAGCTCGCTACATGAACGTAGGTTTGATCGGTACTGTAAACTTGAGCAACTGGTTTGCTGGTTACAAGGGTGAGCCACGTTTGTTCGAGGTTGTTCCTGTATTCGGCTTCGGTTGGGGTCATACATTCGGTACAGCTGCTGGTGATAATGAAAAGGAGCTCAACGCTCTTACTTCTAAGGCTGGTATCGACTTCACATTCAACCTGGGCAAGGCTAAGGCATGGCAGGTATATGTTGAGCCTTCTATGAACTGGTCTTTGAACGGCTATGGCTATGAGGGTGTTGCTTACGACATCAACAAGTCTGCATTCCAGTTGAACGCTGGTATCGTTTACAAGTTCAAGAACTCTAACGGTTCTCACAACTTCACAATCGCTCAGCTCCGCGACCAGAACGAGATCGATGGTTTGAACAGCCAGATCAACAGCCTTCGTGGTGACTTGAACGACAAGGACGCTCAGCTTTCTGCTAAGGACAAGCAGATCAAGGATCTTCAGAATGCTCTCGACGAGTGCAACAAGAAGCCTAAGTATGTGAAGCCAGCTACTGCTACAAACTTGCAGCCAACTGTATTGTTCCGTCAGGGCAAGGCTGTTGTAGACAAGAGCCAGATGCCTAACATCGAGTTGATCGCTCAGTATATGAAGAATCACGCGGATGCTAAGGTAGAGATCAAGGGTTACGCTTCTCCAGAGGGTAACAAGGACTTCAACCAGGCTCTTTCTCAGAAGCGTGCTGACGCTGTTAAGAACGTACTCGTTAAGAAGTACAAGATCGCTGCTGATCGTTTGACTACTAAGGGTATGGGCGCAACAGACAAGCTTTTCAAGCAGGTTGAGTTCAACCGTGTATCTACTTTCAACGACAACTCTGTTGCTGAGTAATTGAAAGCAATACGCTAAAAACGATATTGAATAATATCAAAATAGGGAATCCCTAAGGCTTCGGTCTTAGGGATTTTTTTGTTTATAGTAACTGATTGATATGTAAATGTAGCAAATGTCTTATAGATTGTAAGTATTATAGGTTATTTTTGTAACAAAATACGCGTATTTGTGAAAGTTTATACGAAATTTGTTGGCTATTACATAAAAACTCAGTATCTTTGTAGGCAAAATAAACGAAGATACAAAAATGATGAAACATCCATTAAGAAGTAGTGTCTGTACTGAAGGCAGAAGAATGGCAGGTGCCCGTGCACTCTGGGTAGCTGCTGGTATGAAACATGAGCAGTTTGGCAAACCTATTATTGCCATTGTGAACAGCTTTACACAGTTTGTGCCAGGTCATACTCATCTTCATGAAATCGGTCAGATTGTCAAGAAGGAAATAGAAGCAATGGGTTGCTATGCAGCCGAATTCAATACGATAGCCGTAGACGACGGTATTGCAATGGGTCACGATGGTATGTTGTATTCACTTCCAAGCCGTGATATCATCGCCGATTCTGTAGAGTATATGGTAAATGCACATAAGGCTGATGCCATGATTTGCATCTCCAATTGTGACAAGGTGACTCCGGGTATGCTGATGGCTTCTATGCGTCTGAACATCCCTACTGTATTCTGTTCGGGTGGCCCTATGGAGGCAGGACGATGGAAAGGCGAGAATGCCGACCTGATCACTGCAATGATCAAGGGTGCTGACACCAGTGTCTCTGATGAGGAGATGACTCAGATAGAGCAGTGTGCATGTCCTGGATGCGGTAGTTGCTCGGGTATGTTTACTGCCAATTCCATGAACTCTCTTACTGAGGCTATCGGTCTGAGCCTTCCTGGCAATGGTACCATCCTGGCTACTCACAAGAACCGCATTCAGCTCTTCAAGGATGCTGCACGTCAGGTGGTTAAGAATGCTTATGCTTATTATCAGGATGGCGACGAGAGCGTATTGCCACGCAATATCGCTACCCGTGATGCATTCCTCAATGCCATGACTTTGGATATCGCCATGGGCGGAAGTACCAATACCGTGCTTCACCTGTTGGCTGTGGCTCAGGAGGCTGGCGCCGACTTCAAGATGGAGGACATCGATCAGTTGAGCCGCAAGGTGCCTTGTCTCTGCAAGTTGAGTCCTAACACTCAGAAGTACAGTGTGCAGGAGTGCAACCGTGCAGGAGGAATCATGGGTATATTGAATGAGCTCAACAAGGGAGGACTTATCAACGGCTCTGTAATGCGAGTTGATGGTCATACTCTTGACGAACAGATGAAGAAATATGATATCACCACTGGTCAACTCGACCCAGAGGCCGACAGAATCTATCATTCTGCACCTGGTCGTAAGTTCTCTACCCAGATGGGTAGTCAGGATGCTCAATGGGAGAGCCTGGATACTGACCGTGAGAATGGTTGTATTCGCGATTTGGAGCATGCTTATACCAAGGATGGTGGTCTTGCTGTGCTGTTTGGCAATATTGCCCAGAACGGTTGTGTGGTAAAGACTGCCGGTGTAGACCCTGTGCTTTGGCATTTCGAGGGTCCTGCCGTATGCTTCGACTCTCAGGAGGATGCCTGCGAGGGAATCTTGGATGGCAAGGTGAACTCGGGCGACTGTGTCGTTATTACCCACGAAGGCCCTAAGGGTGGTCCTGGTATGCAGGAGATGCTTTATCCTACCTCTTATATCAAGAGCCGCCATCTTGGCAAGGAGTGTGCGCTCATTACCGATGGTCGTTTCTCGGGTGGTACGTCAGGTCTTAGCATCGGTCATATCTCACCAGAGGCTGCAGCAGGTGGTAACATCGGCAAGATAAAGGATGGCGATATCATCGTGATTGATATTCCTAACCGCAGCATCAATGTGAAGTTGAGTGATGAGGAACTCAATGCCCGTCCACAACAGCCATTGAAGCGCAACCGTGTGGTAAGCAAGGCTTTGCGTGCCTATGCACAGAGTGTAAGCTCTGCCGACAAGGGTGGTGTGAGAATCATAGATTAGTAGTATCTTTAGAAATTTAAGAGAATTCGGAGGAAAGTTAAGTGAGTTCCCACTTCACTTCCCTCATCATATAAAAACAATAAGTATAAATGGCAAAAGAAGTAATTTCAGGAGCAGAAGCATTGATGCGCTCATTGCAGGCAGAAGGGGTGACAACCATCTTCGGCTATCCGGGTGGCAGCATCATGCCAGTGTTTGATGCACTGTATGGTTACACGAGAGGAGAAAATAAAGTGTTTGATCACATCTTGGTACGTCACGAGCAGGCTGCTGCTCATGCTGCACAGGGTTATGCCCGAGTCAGCGGTGAGGTGGGAGTGACTCTTGTGACAAGTGGTCCTGGTGCAACCAATACGCTGACTGGTATTGCTGATGCCATGATGGACTCAACCCCTATTGTGGTTATTGCTGGTCAGGTGGGTGTTGGTGCCCTGGGTACTGATGCTTTCCAGGAAGTAGACCTGGTGGGTGTTACCCAGCCAATCTCCAAATGGTCTTATCAGATCAGACGTCCTGAGGATGTGGCATGGGCTGTAAGCCGTGCTTTCTATATCGCCCGTAGCGGTCGCCCGGGTCCTGTCGTGCTCGACTTCACCAAGAATGCCCAGGTGGCTTCTTGCGAATGGGAACCGGTGAAGTGTGAGAAGGTGACATCCTATAATCCTTATCCTAAGATTGACGAGCAGGCTGTGGCTGAGGCAGCCGAACTCATCAATAAGGCAAAGAAACCTTTTGCCTTGGTGGGTCATGGCGTGGAACTTGGTGGTGCCCACAATGAACTGTTGGAGTTCTTGGAGAAAGCCGATATCCCTGCAGGACGTACGCTTCTCGGTCTCTCAGCTCTGCCCAGCAATCATCCTCTCAATATGGGTATGCTCGGTATGCATGGCTCTTATGCCACCAACATGAAGACGCAGGAGTGTGATGTGCTGATAGCCATCGGTATGCGCTTCAGCGACCGTATCACGGGTGTTCCTTCCAAGTATGCTCCTCAGGCTAAGGTGATTCATCTCGATATTGACAAGGCCGAGATAGACAAGGTGATAAAGACGGATGTCGCTGTCATCGGTGACTGTAAACAGTCGTTGCCAGCCATCACACGTCTGCTGAACAAGAATGTACACCGTGAATGGCGCGACTCTTTCGATGTGTATCGCCAGCAGGAGCAGGAGAAAGTTATCGAGAAAGACATTCATCCTAAGGAAGGTCCACTGTTGATGGGTGAGGTGACCAATGTGGTGACCGAGGCTACTCACAACGAGGCTGTGCTTGTGAATGATGTCGGTCAGAATCAGATGATCAGCAGCCGTTATTTTAAGTTTACCAAGAAATTGTCTATCGTCACCAGTGGTGGCTTCGGAACCATGGGCTTCGGTTTGCCTGCAGCCATCGGTGCTACTTTCGGTGCTCCCGACAGAACAATCTGCTGCTTCTTCGGTGATGGCGGTTTCCAGATGAACATCCAGGAACTGGGTACTATCATGGAACAGCAGGCTCCTGTGAAGATGATTCTGCTGAATAACAACTACTTGGGCAATGTGCGTCAGTGGCAAGACCTGATGTTCGAGGGTCGCCGTTCGTTCACCCACATGTTGAATCCACGTTATGCAGAGGTGGCTCATGCCTATGGTATTCCTTACGATGTGGTCATCGACCGCAAGGACTTGAAGGAAAAGGTAGAGAAGATGATTGCCACCAAGGGTCCTTATCTCTTGGAGTGCGCCATCAAGGAGGACGAGGACATCGTGCCTATGACTCTGCCAGGCAAGAGCGTGGACGAGATGCAGCTCGAGTTGAACTATTAAGAGTGGAACAGGAAGAGTGAGGAATCGACTCCTTGTGAAAGAGGGGTGAAGTATCAACTTCTTTGAACGATAAGATTATGGAAAATAACAACGAAAAGAAATTATATACACTGCTTGTTTATTCTGAGAACATTGCCGGTATTCTGAATCAGATTACAGCCGTGTTTACTCGTAGACAGGTGAATATCGAGAGTTTGAATGTATCTGCCAGCAGTATCAAGAACATTCACAAGTACACCATTACGGTGTGGAGTGACGAGGAGCAGATAGAGAAAATCAACAAGGCGATAGAGAAAAAGATCGATGTGGTGAAGAGTGACTATTACACCGATGACCAGATCTTTATCCACGAGGTGGCTCTCTTCAAGATTTCCACACCCGTCTTGCTGGAAAATCCTGAGGTGTCACGTACCATCCGCAAGCACGATGCACGCATGATGGAGGTAAATCCTACTTACAGCACGGTGCTCCTTGCAGGACTGACAGAAGACATCGCTGACTTGTTCCATCAGCTCAACAGCTTTGACTGCCTCTTGCAGTATACTCGCTCTGGACGCATTGCTGTGACAAGAAGTTATGATGAGCCTGTATCCGATTATCTTAAAAAAGGCGAAGAGGAGTAACTTCATAGAGTGATGAAAATAGTATAAAATATGAATTATAAGAGTCGTGTTTCTATGGTCTTCTGACTATGGAAATACGACTTTTATATAATAAAACAAGTACGAGATATGGAATTATTAAGCAAAGTAGGAAGATATGAGTTCCTTTCGGAACCTTTTCATTGTGACTATTCCAGTCACTTGTTTATGGGGCATTTGGGCAATCATCTGTTGAATGCTGCCGATTTTCATAGCAACGACAGGGGATATGGTATGAACTATCTCATGCCTCGCCATCGCACATGGGTATTGAGCCGTCTTGCCATTGAGATGACAGAGATGCCCAAGTCGTATGACAAGTTCGCAGTGGAGACATGGGTGGAGAATGCCATGAAGTATTTTACAGCGCGCGACTTCAAGATCTGCGGCGCATCACCGGCAGGTGAGGAGGAGAAAGTATATGGTTACGGCAAGAGTGTGTGGGCTATGATAGACACGCAGAGCCGCCAGCCTGTTGACATCTTCTCGATCAACGACGGCTTGATATCTCAGTATATCGAGACAGAAAAGGAATGCCCCATTGCTGCCAGCTCGAGAGTGAAGATGTCGGCAGATGCCCAACTCGTCAGAACCATTGACACCTATTATAATGATGTGGACGTCAATGGACATATCAATTCGGTGAAATATATCGAGCACATCCTCGATTTGTTTGATTTGGATTACTATAAGGCCCATTTCCTGCAAAGATTCGAAATTGCTTATGTGGCAGAGAGCCATCAAGGCGATAAATTGAACTTCTATATGGAGGAAGTAGGAGAGAATGAATATTGCATAAAAGTAACAAAAAGCATGCAAAATTCCGAAAAAGATATAGAAGTTGTAAGAAGTAAAGCGAAATTTATAAAAAAATGAAAGAAAAATTTGGTTGTTTCATAATGATTTATTACCTTTGCAACCGAATTAATAAAAGGAATAAACCCATAGCCGCTTTCTTGGATAGGGAGTGGACGGATCAAAAGACTTTCTTTGAATAAGTAGGGCTCGCATCCGTATGGATAAGTAAAACCCGCGGCTTCACAACAGTAGTCGCACAAAAAATTTTTATTATGGCAGAAATGAATTTCGGTGGCGTAATTGAAACAGTAGTCACCAGTCATGAATTTTCATTGGAGAAAGCACGTGAAGTATTGAAAAATGAAACTATCGCCGTTATCGGTTATGGTATTCAGGGTCCTGGTCAGGCATGCAACCTTCGTGACAATGGCTTCAACGTAATCGTTGGTCAGCGTGAGGGTAAGACTTATGAGAAATGTCTGAAGGACGGATGGGTTCCTGGTAAGACTTTGTTCTCTATCGAGGAGGCTGTTCAGAAGGGTACTATCATCTGTATGTTGCTTTCTGATGCCGGCCAGATTGCTGTTTGGCCAAAGATTAAGCAGTATCTTACAGCAGGTAAGACTTTGTATTATTCACATGGTTTCGCTATCAACTGGAGCGATCGCACAGGCGTAGTTCCACCTAAGGATATTGATGTTATCATGGTTGCACCTAAGGGTTCTGGTACTTCTCTCCGCACTATGTTCTGCGAGGGTCGTGGTTTGAACTGCTCTTATGCTGTTTACCAGGATGCATCTGGCAAGGCTGAGGAGAAGACAATTGCCTTCGGTATCGGTATCGGTGCCGGTTACTTGTTCAAGACTACATTCCATCGTGAGGCTACTTCTGACCTTACTGGTGAGCGTGGCTCTTTGATGGGTGCCATCGAGGGATTGTTGGAGGCTCAGTATGATGTGCTCCGTGAGAATGGTCACTCACCATCAGAGGCTTTCAACGAGACTGTTGAGGAGCTGACACAGAGCCTTGGCCCTCTCTTCGGTGAGAAGGGTATGGACTGGATGTATGCTAACTGCTCTACTACTGCACAGCGTGGTGCGCTCGACTGGGCTCCTCGTTTCCGCGAGGCTATCAAGCCAGTTATGGAGTGGTTGTATTACTCTGTTAAGACAGGTAATGAGGCACAGATTTCTATCGACAAGAACTCTCAGCCTGACTACCGTGAGAAGTTGAACGCAGAACTCGAGGCTATGCGCAACAAAGAGATGTGGCAGGCTGGTGTTACTGTACGTAAACTTCGTCCTGAGAACAACTAATTTTTTTCTCGTACATAATGTTGGAAAGGGAATGGTCCGTGAGGGGTCGTTCCCTTTTGTTTTTTTGTTCCAATGCAGATACCTCAAAATGAAGACATAAATATTGCAAATAATATAGATAACAATAAACCAGTCACAAATTGTGAGCAGTTATAAAATAATGAGATCGTAGTTACCACTTCTGTAGAATGTCGAATAATGTCTGTTCATGGAAATCAATTATGATAGATAGAGGCTTGGCAGAACTTTATGGAGTTTTTTTTTGAAAGAAAAGTCTCAAAGTATCATTTTTGGCTTTAAAATATTTGTAATGCATTGATTAATAGGTGTATATAATAAATGATACTTTTTGCGTTTTGTTACAAAAAGTATCATAAAAGTATCATAGAAGTCTCATTTTTAGGCTGATTTTTGGCTTTTTCAGCCTTTCCCAGTCTTCTGTTTTATCTTTTCTTTATCAGATGCAGAACTTTAGCAAGTTCAGAAGTTATAGAAGTTAAAGAAGTTATCACTCCCTTCGGTCGTTAGAAGTTATAGCCAACAGCCTTTTTGGTTGAATATTTAGCTGTAAAGCATATGGCTTTAACTTCTCTAACTTCTTTAAATTCTTTAACTTCCCCATTTGCGAAAGTTGATGTAGGCATTCTTCATTACGTTTTCTTTGAATGCTTATTGGAATTTGAAATGATAGTGCCCAAAATAAATCTGATAATTGGGCATTCGTTGTCCCGCCATGTTGGCAGTGTGTGCCCGAGGCTTGTTCTGTTGATGCCCACTGGTTGTTCAGCGGATGCCCATCCGTCGGTCCATAAGGGATCATGTGGTGGGCACGAACTTCTTTAACCTCTTTAACTTCCCATTTGCGAAAGTTGGCTTAATGATTGATTATCTTAATAACGTGGAATAAGGCAAAATGCTGCATCGAAAATGATATTTTTCGCTTAAAATGAGACTTTTATGATACTTCTATGATACTTTATGTCATATTTCAAGAGAAGTCTCATTGTTGATAACTGATATTATATCAATTAGTTATACCGATATTGAATATCAAAAATGATACTTTGATACATTTTTATCAAAAAACAAATTAACGTGCATGAACCATATTAATTTAGCCACCCATCTACAGAATCTTATTTATTCAAGGATGAGTATCGCTTATTCTATCCAAGAACACCTGCAGATATCCGGCATAATATAACGGAATATTATACAAAGTGAAAGACTTACCTTTCTGAGTCGTTACTGTATCCGATGTCATCGGACCATTCCAGAGGCGCAATGCCACCTTCTCTTTCGACTCTTCCATAAAAAGATGCAAGGAACGGAGTTTGGCATTGCTTCCTGTCTTCACTTCTATCGGAATCAGATGCGATTTGTATCTAATCAAGAAGTCGATTTCTGCTTGAGAATTCCTGGCTTCACGCACCCAAAACATTCTTTTCTCACCAAACATAAATGTTGAGCCCAACAATTCCTGCCCTACGATATGCTCAGCAATATCACCATTCCAAAGTTCATCGGAATCTTTACTAAATAGTAAATCTTCTTGCATACCTGCAACATAATTCACTAACCCCGTATCAATCCATAATAATTTAGGACTTTTCTTCAAGTCGGGTAAAATAGGGAATGATGCTGAAGTTTGAGGATATACCAACTCCAACAAAAGTGTTTTCTCTAATATTCGGAAAGCATTGCCTGCTTCTGTCGCCTTGAAAGAAGAACTTGTGAATTTGGAAAACTGAATGCGATGTGCTGCAAATGTCCAGCCATAGTTCAAAATGTATCGGATAGCATCTTGCTCCTTGGGTTTACTGGCGTATTTTTCCACATCATCCCTATACCCAGAAAGCAGGGCATTAAACACCTCATTCAGTCTGACAATATCCATATACTTTGCATAATTGGCTACCGCCTCCGGCAAACCTCCCACAATCATATACTTCTTGAACCACTCCATGGCAGAAAGATGCAAAGAAGCTGGCAAGGACATGTTTTCAATACTGTCAGCCATCAGTTTCTGTCCCATGGCACGAAGAAATTCCACGAAAGTACATGGATGCAAAGTCATATATTCTACACGGCCGACAGGGAAAGAGATATGTCGTCCCATCAGACTTTCCAACAAAGAACCAGCAGCTATCACATAAATTTCAGGATGCTTCTCATAGAAGTAGCGCAAGGTTTGCACGGCTTTTGGCTCATTTTGTATCTCATCAATAAAGATCAAGGTACGTTTTCCGAAATCTAATGGTTTGTTGGCCTTGAGATATATTCCAGCCAATAAATCTTCGAAGGAATAGTCTGCAGCAAATAGTTCTGCATATTCCTTTTCCTCCAAGTTCATGTAAATATAGGTATCAAACTCCTTGGCAAACAACTTTACCAATGTAGTCTTACCCACCTGTCGGGCACCTCGCAAGACCAGCGGTTTACGATCTTCTTTTTTCGCCCATTGACGAAGATATTGGATGGCGATTCTTTCAAACATACGTTTATCTTTTAAAACATGCTGCAAAGATACAACTTATTTTCAAAAGTCCAAACGAAAACAAGTAAAAATAAAGCATTTCCAAACCAAAAATACAGTTTTTCAGATACATATCCAAACCAAAACTTTTATTTCGCATTCCATTTCCAAACCAAAAATACTCAATCTCGATGTATATCCAAACCAAAAGTAGATATGTTATCATCTATTTCTTGATAATTTCTAAGAAAATCAATTAGTGCTTGCGTAAAATTCTTGCCGAAAGATTTTGCATCTTCATCTGAACTACACATGAATCCACATTCAAAAACAGCGTATGTTTGGTATTCTCTGTCAATAAGAATAGACACTTGTTCAACATAGAATGGCTGTTCTTTGTTGTAACTTACAATCACCTCCCTACTATCTACATAGGCAAATAGTTTTGGCATATCTATTTTTGGTAAGTTGTGATTTTGAAAAACACCTAAAAATTTCATTGTATTGTGATTTTTATATAAATCGATACAAAGTTAATGAAAATATTTGAAAATTACAATAGTGCAAAACAAAAATATGGTGTAGATTTGGTCGATTCTCTAACAAAGTTAGGATTACCGCCTCAATATCTTCTTTCTGCTTGCAGGTTTATTAAGGATAATGGTGTTACACAAGAATGAATTATTTGTCTCTTCAAGGAATGGAAGAAATACGTGGTGAAATATAACGACACCGATGTAAATAAGTTAACTTACGAAGAATTCTTTAATTTGATTTCCCAAGAGAAGTCAAAGCATTGTGTCCCTAATATTATATTTAGATGAAGTATCTGTTGTTAGTTGATTATCAGTGTTATACGCTCTAAACGGTAGAAAAGTAACTGTGTGGATTCTATATAGATATGAAATTTGACGTATTTAACTTTCGTTTACGCCGATATTACCCCAAAGTGTATGATGTTGGGCGATTAGTAGAATGAGCAATTCTTCTTGGAGAGACAGGCATGATGGAGCTTACTTTGTTCCACACTCTTGAATGGTGTCAACAGGCATTTCGTAACACAGTCATAGACGTTATTCAAGATTCTAAGACAATTGGTGACAATCTTCTTTTGAGGATTCTTACCCATTGTGTGAAGTCTGTCCTGCATATTTTTTGATGTGGCATTCAGCTCTTGTTTTACCTGATTAATGGTTACACTGCGTACCACAGCTTTGCGACACGCTGCATTGAAAGCAACTGCGACTACAAGATCGTAAGCGTGCTTCTCGGTCATGCCAATATCACAACAACCCTTAATCTCTATGTTCACCCAAACATGGAGCAGAATAGAAAGTGCATCACCAGGATGTTCAAGTCTCTTGGAAAATAGGGAAGAAAAGTAGCATAGGCCATAAAAGGCAAAAGGATGAGGTGACTCCACATCACCCCATCCTCAGCTTACTTGTCTATGTGTGATGCGACAAGATAGACAATCGAAATGCAACACTTTGATTTTATGTTTTTCTTTATAAGTACCTGAGCAACAAAAAGTTGCTCATGATTTTGCTATGTCAGAAGAGATATACGAGCCATCGATATGGATTTGATTTTCACCCACTAAGTATTCCAATGCTTCATCCACGTACTCGGAAGGAAGCAGGATGTTGCGCAGTTCGGTGATGAAGTGCGGTTTGTGGTCGCCAAGCAGCTGGCGTATGGCCTGCTTGGCTTTCTCGAATTCCTGTTTTCTTGTTTTGTTGCTGGTGTATTGTTCCAGGCAGACATCACACTGGTGGCAGTCCTCGCGGCTTGCCTCGCCAAAGTATGCCAGCAACTGTCTGGAACGGCAGATGTAATCTTCTTGTGCATAGTGCAGGATTCCTTCTATTCGCCGTACGTATTGCTCGCGTCTCTGTTCCCATACTTCTTGTGGTATGAGAACCTTCTCGCCATCTATTCTGTCTCTTGTGTATGTGATATAAGGAGTCTTGCGCCTTGGCACGAACTTGACGATATGGCGTGCTGCGAAGTTCTTGAGAACGACATATACCTGTTCTGTGCTGGTATCAGCCTGATGGGCTATCAGGCTCTCATCGATATATACGAAGTCGGTGAACAGCCCGCCGTAGGTACGCAGCAGAGCCGTCACAATGGCCTCCTCTTTGGGAGAGAGGTTGTCGAGCAAATACAGATCGTTTCTGTTCAGGCAGAACATGAGACGTGCCTTTCCGTCGGGATTGTCCTCGTAGTGTATGTAGCCACTACGTTCCAGAATTCTGAGTGCAGAGTCCACCCTGACAGGAAAAAACTTGTAGATATAGCTGAACTTTTCTATATTGAACTCGAATGTCTTTCCTTTTCCGCTGCCAACGCCTATCTGGAAGAAGTATGCCAGATGCTCGTAAACATCCCTGATCAGATCTTTTGGCGGGAATGTGTCGTCGATGCGTTTCCTGAGTTTTCGCTCATCGCTGGGGTCGTAGAGCAATACGGCATAAGCCTTATTGCCGTCTCGGCCAGCGCGTCCAGCCTCCTGGAAATATGCTTCCAATGAGTCGGGACAGTCGATATGGATAACCATCCTTACATCAGGTTTGTCGATACCCATACCGAAGGCATTGGTAGCCACGATGACTCTCACCTCGTCCTGTTGCCAGGCTTTTTGGCGCTCATCTTTTACAGATGGCAGGAGTCCTGCATGATAGAAGGTGCTCTTGATGCCATTCTGGTTGAGCAGGGTGGCAATCTCCTTGGTACGTTTCCGGCTTCTGGCATAGACGATGGCAGAGCCTTCTGTGCATCTCAGGATGTGCACCATCTCGTTGATCTTATCGCCTACGGTGCGTACGATATATGCCAGGTTCTTGCGCTCAAAACTCATTTTGAACACATTCTTCTTCTCGAAATGCAGTTTTTCCTGTATGTCGTTGACAACGTCTGGTGTAGCCGTAGCGGTAAGGGCAAGGATAGGGGTGTTGGGTTTCATATCCCTGATGCTGGCAATATTCAGGTAGGAAGGACGGAAATCGTAGCCCCACTGGCTGATACAATGGGCTTCATCTACAGTGATGAAACTCACCGGTATATGGCGCAGTTTGGTTTGGAAAATCTCGGAGGCGAGTCGTTCGGGTGATACATACAGAATCTTGATACCACCAAAGATACAGTTTTCGAGAATCTGTATCACCTCGCTTCTCGATTTGTCGGCATGGATGGCAGCAGCCTGTATGCCGCGCTCCTTGAGGTGCTGTACCTGGTCTTTCATCAAGGCTATCAGAGGTGTGATGACGATGCACACACCCTCCTGTGCAAGTGCAGGAACCTGAAACGTGATAGACTTTCCTCCACCCGTAGGCATCAAACCCAAAGTATCCTTTCCGGCGGCAATGCTTTCGATGATATCGCGCTGTATGCCACGGAAGTCGGAAAATCCCCAGTAAGTATGTAATATCTCCTGAAATTTATCCATGGGTTGATAGGGTATGAGATCTTGTGTCTATTCAGTTTTCATTGGGTCGTATGTCTTCTATCTGCAGTTGTACCTGATTTTTCTTGAAGACATTCTCCTCGATGGTATATGCTATGTCGAAACTGCGCTTGCTCTTGATGTATCGGGCAGACGCACTCTGTCCAAAGGCAATTCCATTGACCACATTGCTCGACTTGGAGTCTACCAGTTCCAACTTGATGTGTTCCTGCTCGCGTCCCACCACCTTGCTTGTGCCATAGTCGTACACACGATGGGTGCAGAATACTGGCTTCTGGTTGCAGGGACCAAAGGGTGAGAAGCGCTTCAGGTCGTTGTGGAGGTGCTTGGTGATATCCTTAAAGTCGACGACAGCGTCTATGTTCAGAATAGCCTCGGTTTGTTCGGGCGAGATGTGTTCTTCCACATATTTCTGGAAACGGTTTCTGAACTCCTTGACATGTTCCCATTTCAGGGTGAGTCCGGCAGCATAGGTATGTCCGCCAAAGTTGACCAACAGGTCGCGGCAGCTCTTGATGGCAGAGTAAACGTCAAATCCTGTCACACTGCGGGCAGAGCCGGTAGCCATGTCGCCTTCTTTTGTGAGTACCACGGTGGGGCGGAAATAGATTTCGGTCAGTCGTGATGCCACGATGCCTATCACGCCTTTCTTCCATCCTTCGTCGTAGAGGACGATGCTGGAGTTGTGCTTCTGGCTTTCCAGTCTCGACACAATGCCGTTGGCTTCTTCGGTCATCTGTTTGTCGATGTCCTTGCGCTGTTCGTTGTATTCATTGATATGTTTTGCCATGCGCAGGGCTGTGGCAAAATCGCGCTCCACCAAGAGGTCAACACTCAGTTTGCCGTTTTCCATTCGCCCGGAGGCATTGATGCGTGGTCCTATCTTGAAGACGATATCGCTCATGGATATTTCACGTCCGTTGAGTCCGCAGATATCGATGATAGATTTCAGGCCTATGCTGGGATTGGAGTTGAGTAGCTTCAGACCATGGAAAGCCAGGATGCGGTTCTCGTCTACTACCGGTACGATGTCGGCAGCAATGCTGACGGCACAGAAATCGAGCAGGGGAATGAGTCGTGAGAAAGGTATTCCGTTGTCCTTGGCAAAAGCCTGCATGAATTTGAAGCCTACGCCACATCCACAGAGATGCTTGAATGGGAAAGGGTCGTCTGGTTGCTTGGGGTTGAGTATGGCCACGGCCGGTGGCATCACCTCGTCGGGCACGTGGTGATCACAGATAATGAAATCGATGCCAAGAGTCTTGGCATACTCTATTTCCTTGACTGCCTTGATGCCGCAGTCGAGGATAATAATCAGTTTGACACCTGTTTCGTGGGCATAGTCTATTCCCTTCTTGCTTACTCCATACCCCTCGTCGTACCGATCGGGTATGTAGTATTCTATATTGGAATAGAACTGCTGCAGAAACTTGTATACCAAGGCAACAGCCGTGCATCCGTCTACATCGTAGTCTCCATAGACCAAGATGCGTTCCTTCCGTCCCATGGCATCATTCAGTCGGTCGACAGCCACATCCATATCCTTCATCAGGAAGGGATTGATGAGGTCGGCCAGCTGTGGTCTGAAGAATCTCTTTGCAGCCGATTCTGTGGTGATGCCTCGCTGGATAAGAAGCTGACCAAGGATAGGGCTGACATTGAGCTTGTCGCCTAATTCTTTAGCCGTTTTTTGCTGTTCTGGTGTCGGTGCTTCATAATTCCATTTAAAATGCATTTTATTGTTTTTTATTTTCTGGCTGTAAAGTTACGAAAATATTATGACAATAAGAAATGTTTTAGATGAAAATAATAAAATAAGGGGCTGCAAAGTATTTTTGCAGCCCCTTACGGTATGTTTGTTGATTGTTTTTAGATGCCGAGCTTTTTGCGTATATCCTTAGGAATGGCATTCTTGTTAACCATGAAATCCATGGTCTTGTAAGCTACGAAAGCCTTGGTCATGTACCAGGTTCCCTTGTAGTCGCCATACTCGCCCCAAGAGTTCTTTACCATATAGTACTCTTTACCGTTCTGATCCTTGGCGATACCATAGATGTGCATGCCGTGGTCGTCGGTAGTCTCCCAGTTGTCGAAAGCATCCTGACGCATCTTCTGTGTAGGAACGATTTCAGGAGCATTCACGCCGAGTGAGTCGAGCTTTTCGTTCTTCTCGCTCTTTGAGAGCTTGAACCAGTGGTCGGCATCGGTGCCAGCCATAGAGCGTACCTTCTTAACATCGTAGGCGATACCTAAGCCCTTGCGTGTGAAACCATCTTCGGTCACGTCGCCACCCCATGCTACAGTGTAACCATTATTAACGGCGTTGTCGATGATCTTGCAGAGGTCTTCCATAGGCACGTTGTAGCTCAAAGGCCAGCGCCAGTTGTCCTGTACCTCAACAGCAAACTTGCTCCACATTGGGTGGTGAGTATAGCTGGTGATGGAAACATAATCGTCAAGATTGATGCCGAGGCTCTTGCAGAAAGTCTCAGGAGTGTACTGCTTGCCCTCGTATGTGAACTTCTCAGGAGTTTCGCCGATATAAGAGTCGATGATGCCCTGCAAGCCGCTCTTCCATGCAGTAGAAATCTTCTTGGCCTTGCTCTTGGCTACAGCCTCTACGTAAGGAGTCATGACATCGAAGAACTCGCCGAAGTTGGCAAGTGAGTCACCGGTCAAAGTGCCTGGTGCAGGCATGGCGTTCTCAGGAACGATGCCATAGTGCTGCAAAGCATAGAGTACATCGTAGGCGCTGCCACCCTGTGAGAAACTAACGTCTCCATGCATACGGACTGCCATAGTGGCACGATCCATATAAGTCTTGTTGGCTACGTACATCTCGCTGAGGTCGTATGTCTTGCCAGTCTTTTTCAGAATCTCGCTCTCAAAGAAGCTGAGGGTAGAGTATGCCCAGCACGTACCGCTACGGTTCTGATCCTTGATGCTTGTAATAGGGTTCTGCTTTACCACTGTAAATACAGGCTTGTTCTTAGCGATGGCAGCTGAGTCCTTCGTTGTCTTTGCGCTTGCACCTGTGGCAACCAAAGCCATCATGGCAGCGACAATCAATGTCTTCTTCATTAACTTTTCTCTTTTTAAATTATTAATAATGTTGTATTCTTTCTCTTTAGGTTGGGGCATCTGAGAACTTCTTATTCTTTGCCCATGAACTCCTCCACATCCTTAGGGTGGTAGGGGATTCGGTCTTTACCGATAAATCGGCAGCCATCCTTGGTGATGAGCACATCGTCCTCGATGCGGATTCCTCCGAAGTCCTTGTATGTTTCCAACTTGTCGAAGTTGAGGAACTCTGCGCAGTGCCCCTTTGCCTTCCAGTCGTCGATGAGTGCTGGAATAAAGTATATGCCCGGTTCGTCTGTTACGACAAAGCCTTCCTGCAGGCATCGTCCCATGCGCAGACAGTTGGTACCAAACTGTTCCAAGTTAGGACGAACCTCCTCGTCGAAGCCTACGTTTATTTGGTCAAGATTCTCCATGTCGTGTACATCCATACCCATCATGTGACCTAAGCCGTGGGGCAGGAACATGGCATGAGCTCCGGCTCTTACTGCCTCTTCGGTATCGCCCTTGGCAAGTCCCAGTTCCTTCAGTTTATCAAACATCAGTCGGCATACTGCAAAGTGTACGTCTGCATATTTTACGCCAGGCTTGGCCACCTCGAGTGTATAGTCATGACAGGCTTCCACGATAGAGTAGATCTCCAGCTGGCGCTGTGTGAACTTACCGCTTACAGGCATGGTGCGTGTATTGTCAGAACAATAGTTGTTGATGGTTTCTGCACCTGCATCGCAAAGAGCCAAGCGGCCTTCCTGCAGTATGTTCATGGATGGATTGCCATGCATGATTTCACCGTGCTGGGTAAAGATGGTTGGGAAACTGACCATGGCACCATACGAGTTGGCAATGCCGTCGACCTGTCCTGCAACATATTTCTCAGTCAGCCCCGGACGGGTAAGTCGCATGGCTGTGGTGTGCATCTTGTAACCGATGACAGCAGCACGCTCCAGTTCCTCAATCTCTTCTGCCGACTTGGTAGATCTCATCTTCACTACAGCCTGAATGAGAGTAAGCGATGCTTCCTCTTTCTGCTGGTTGGGATGAATGCCGAGCAGATCGAATATCTGCAACTTGATGTCCCATCTGTAAGGAGGGAGGAAGTGTATCTTGCGCTTCTTCGACATGGCGTTGTTGCAGATGGTCTTCAGCGACTTCATTGGAGCCGTGTTCTGGATTCCCACTTGTTCAGCCATATCGTGCACACTGTCTACGCTTCCGTACCAAACGATGTCTTCAATGTCTATGTCGTCGCCAATGAGTGTCTCGATGTCATTGTCTACATCTATCACACCAACCAATCCGTCTCGGTTTTGTCCGAAGTAATACAGGAACGAAGAGTCTTGTCGAAAAGGTGCATACCCGTTATTAGGGAAATTGCAAGGCGATTCGTTGTTGCCAAAAATAATGATGACGCCGCTTCCTACCAGTTCTTTCAACTCTTTGCGGCGCTTGATATAAGTATCCTTGCTAAACATATTTTAGAATTTTACTTTAATTTGCTGCAAAGTTAGTAATTATTTCCCTAAAAATGCTTATCTTTGCAATCAAAAGTGTATATTTAGTGTGAATTTATAAAATATTAATAGATTCGGACTACATTTTGTTGCAAAACGGATAAAAAATAGAAACGGACAGTAGGTTATGAACTTAAGACTTAGTGCAGGTTTGGTGTTGGAAGGCGGCGGTATGCGTGGTGTGTTTACCAGTGGTGTGCTGGATGCCTTTATGAAGTATGATTTGTATTTCCCCTTCACGGTGGCAGTGTCGGCAGGGGCTTGTAACGGTATGTCGTATATGAGCCGTCAGCCACGTCGTGCACGTATTTCCAATATTGATTATTTGGCCCGCTATCAGTATATTGGCCTGCATCATCTGGTGACTCAGGGGTGTATTTTCGACAGGAAACTGCTTTACGACAAGTTTCCCAATCAACTGTTGCCATTTGATTTTGATACCTACTTCAAGTATGCCGACCGTTTTGAGATGGTTACCACCAACTGTCTGACAGGAAAGGCCATGTATATGTCAGAGAATCATGACCGACAGCGTGCGCTCGACATTGTACGTGCCTCCAGCAGTCTGCCTTTTGTGAGCAAGATAGTATGGGTGGATGGTATCCCGATGCTGGATGGTGGTATAGCCGACAGTATTCCGGTACTGCGTGCCATAGAGAAGGGGTATGAGCACAATGTGGTGGTGCTGACGCGCAACAAAGGATGGCGTGATGACGGGAAGGACAGAAAGATACCTTATTTATATAAGAACTATCCGCGTCTGCGTGTGGCGTTGAGTCATCGTCATAAGACATATAATGAGCAGATACAGCTGATAGACGACCTGGAGGCTGCGGGCAAGATAACCTGCATACGTCCCTTGCGGCCGTTGGAAGTGGGACGTATCGAAAAGGATACCGACAAGCTGGAGCGCCTGTACGAAGAAGGCTTCGCTCTGGGCGAAGCCTTCTGTAAGGAGCATCTTTGATATGCTTGTTTTATTTATAGTACTTGCGAAAGTTCTGTTGTTTATACCTCTTCTACATACTTGGGGCTTTCGCCGTACTTGTTGGTTCCTGGTTTTGAATCCAAGCAGCAGAAGACGAATACTACGAGACTTAGCAGTCCGCTGATGATAAACAAAAAAGAACCGGCCATAATGTTCATAGAGGTGCTGTTGTTCATGTTCTCAATGATTTCCTGGCTCAGCATGTCAGGAGTTTCTATCAGTTCAAAGATATTGATGTCCATGCTGAGAATGCCATAGAAAATGGCAACAAGACCAATCATGCTGATAATGAAGGGTATGCCAACAAACCATCCGCTACGGCCTGTGTCATGCAGACGGCGGAAAGTCAGTGATAAGGATAAAATGGTAATGGCAAGGCTGACGAGGTTGGAGATGATGACACCCGCTGTTCCCATATAGCCGACAGGAGTCATGATGAGGTTGATAATGAATATACCTAATACGGCCCACCAAAACTCTGAGCGGCGTGCTCTGCCTTTGAATGTTACGATTTTCTTGCATGCTGTCGAGCATGCCTCAATAAATCCCATCTGGGGTTTTTCTGCATAATTAGCCATAATAAAATTGGTTTAATAGTTAATAATTTATGTTGATTTTCTCTATTCTTCTCCCAACAGGTCGGGGCGCAGTCGTCTGGTACGCTCCATGGCCTGGTCGAATTCCCATTGTCTTACCTTTGCCTCGTTTCCGCTCAAGAGGATCTCGGGTACTTTCCATCCCTTGTAGTCGGCAGGTCGGGTATAGATAGGTGCAGCGAGGATGTCGTCCTGGAAACAGTCAGACAGTGCACTCTGCTCGTCGCTGATCACACCTGGTATGAGTCGTATCACGGCATCAGATATGATGGCAGCTGCCAGTTCGCCTCCTGTCAGCACATAGTCGCCCACGGAGATCTCTCTGGTGATGAGGTGGTCGCGCACACGCTGGTCGATACCTTTGTAGTGTCCACACAGAATGATGAGATTGCCTTGCATCGACATCTCGTTGGCTATCTTCTGGTTGAAGGTCTCTCCATCAGGCGACACGTAGATGACATCATCGTAGTCGCGTTCAGCCTTCAGGGCAGAGATGCAACGGTCGATAGGTTCACACTGCATCACCATGCCGGCGCTTCCACCGTATGGATAGTCGTCTACACGTTTCCATTTGTCGAGTGTATAGTCTCTCAGGTTGTGCAGATGAATCTCTGCCAGTCCTTTCTTCTGTGCACGGGCCAGGATGGATTCTCCGAAAAATCCCTCCAGCATTTCGGGTAATACTGTAATGATGTCTATTCTCATAATGTCTGCAAAGTTAATCATTCTACAGGAAAGAAGCAAATGTTTGGCAGATTATTTGCCGAAAAAAAGAGGCGCACAAGTATTTTGCTACTTGCACGCCTCTCTCTTTATTTGTTATTTACTCTGTATTTTCTCTCTTTATGCGCAGTTCAAACCTTTGCCTCTGAGCAATGCCTCGCCATAGTTGTTCATGGCTGACATATAGTTTGCAACGATGCACTTTACCAAATTCATAATCTTTGTTTTCATAATTGTTATCCTTTCTTTTTTTGTGTTAATACTGCGGGCTCAATTGTGTGTGAGATTTTACTTGCCCATTTCCATTTTGTTGTTTACATGGATTGCCTGTGCTACCATAGCACCTACAACCAATAAAATCATTGCTGTAATCATAGTCTTTTCCTTTCTTTTTAGGAGGCTCCCTTTGAGCCTCGGTTTAACATTATCCTTTAAAACAATCTTACCTTTTCGAGTGCAAAGGTAATGCCATTTTATTGAATATCCGTCACAAAGACATGACAAAGATATGAAAACGTGCGATTTTTTGATACATGTCAAGATGGTGGCACTTTTTGCCATTCAGTGCCATGGTATTTGACTTCTGTCAATATTTTGGGGTGTTTGTTGCCTGTCATGCTTTACAGTGCTTCGTCGTCAGGACGCTGAAAGGCAGCCTTGGCTTTCAGTTTGGGAAGATGTTTCTTCTTTCTGAGCCATGCTGCCTTTCGTGCTTCGTACTGTTCGCGATGACGTTCCAGGAAATTGTCTGCCATGCTTACAATATATTTACTTCTATATTTATATACCTTATTATATATAATGTCTATTCTTTGAACTTGCTGTAGATAACCTTTATCTGTATGGGACTTGCGGGTTTGCCCTCACTGTCGGTGGAGTTGTCACCCCTGAACAGTCGGGTAGTGGAGAGTCCCATGTCGTGGGTTATCTTACTTACATACTGGTAGTTGTCGCGTGTCACGTAGCTGATGCTTACGGGCAGAAGCGCCACTTTGTTCCAGTTGGCTGTTCGCTTAGCCACAGGCACCTTGTACATCTCGGTAATCAGATTGCCGATATTGCTGAAGGTGTAGGCGTTCTTTGGTGTAGAGGTGCTGCTCGAGTTGAAGGCTGCCGTGTAAGAGGTACGGTAGTTGGTAATGTTGCCATGCTCGAAGAAGCTTGTCAGACTATCAACCGGTATCATCAGAATGTTAGCAGGTGTGGCGAATGTGTATTCGTCGTCACTTTCCTGGTTGTTCATTCTTGGGAATGTAACCGAAGCCAAAGCCAAAGTGTCGTTCTCGTGTCCTCGCATGATATCTTCAACAGGAAGTGTGGCTGTGGTGTAGATGCCAGCTGGAGACTTAAGATAGGTGCAGTTGGTTTGGGTCAGCATATTGTTGATGCTGTTCTGGTCGCTCTCTATGTAGTTGGTCTGCAGTACTTCCTGTGTGCTGAAGAAGGGGTAAGAATAGTTTCTCTTCTCAGTACTGTCGCGCAGACCGTCATACGACTTGATGTTCTTCCAGCGCTCCCAACAGAATACCAGCTGCATGATGTTTACCTTGGCTACGTTTCCGATACCCGCCTCATGCTTGATGTAGAAGCCCGGACATACGTTGTGAACAAACTGATAGTTGTTCTTGAAGTATTCAGGATGGTCCTTACGCATGGTCATCAGATAAGCACCATAGTTGTCGTACTGGGTGCCGTCCTTGGCAGTATAGGGCTTGCTGAGGTAAATCTTGAAGTATTTGTTCTTCAGCGTATAGGTGGCAGAAGCCTTGTAGCTGTTAGCTGTGTTGACATATCCCTTGGCTATAGGGTCGAAGTCAGAGTAGTAATTCTGACCTTCCTCCATAGGCTTGCTCATTTCGTAAGCCGTCACCTTCATCGGTGCAAGGGTATCGCCGTACGAACTCTCGTAGTTTACGAGCAGATAGCATGAATCGGCAGTCACCTTTCCTCCCTTGTACACTCCGTTTTCGTATTCTCCACCATGGGCGTAGCGGATATAGTCAAGTGTGTCGAGTTCGAAAGAGGCGAGGGTAGAGAACTGTGCCATGTAGTTGCCTGTGACATAGTTGCCAGTTTCAGGGTCCTTTACCATTCCTATGATGCCGTTGCTGTTGTTGCTGAGCACCGAACCTGTAGCGGCCGATTCTGTTATCACATTGTAGCGTGCGTCGGATATGTTGAGCCCGTCTACTCTGTTGGTGACAGACTGGCCTATAGAGTCTGTTGTGTCATCGCATGATGCCATGAAGAGGGCAGCGATGGCCAGTGTGGTAATCTTAAATAGTTTCATTATCCTTGAAATAATATCTTTGATTTTGTTATTCGTCGGGACAAACCTCGTTGATGAAGTTCTTGTAGGCTTCGGTATAGTCATCACCAGGGAATTTCATCACAGGCTTCTCCTTCTCGGCAGCATACTGAAGCAGTACTTCCGAAACGTTGGCTTCTCCCTCAATGACACCGTCGCTGTAGTCGATAGCCAGTTTGCCCAACTCGGTGAAGTCGAATGGAGTCTTGTATCCTTCGAGCAGTTCCGACTTGGCCTCGCGGAAGTCAACACAGTTAGAGAAGTTGTCGCCCAACTGTCCCTTCAGCTCATTGGTGTAAAGAGCCGAGATGACCTTTGTGTTGGCGAAGGAAGGCTCTTCAGCAAAAGCCGTCTTGATGTACAGTGGAGCCACAGCGCTCATCCATCCCTGACAGATGATGACGTCGGGCTGCCAGCGTAGCTTCTTCACAGTCTCGAGCACGCCTCTTGCAAAGAAGATGGCGCGTTCACCATTATCTGTATACTCCTGACCAGTTTCGTCGGTACCCATCTGGCGATTGTTGAAATAGTCGTCGTTATCGATGAAGTATATTTGCTGGCGTGTGACAGGGATAGAGGCCACCTTGATGATCAAAGGGTGGTCTGTATCGTCGATGATAAGATTCATTCCAGACAGGCGAATGACTTCGTGCAACTGGCCGCGGCGCTCGTTGATAGTGCCCCATTTGGGCATGAATGTGCGAATCTCGAAGCCTGCTTCCTGCATCTTCTGAGGTAACTCACGTCCCATTACTGACATGTGGCTTTCTGCCACGTAGGGGTCAATCTCCTGATTGATGAATAATACTTTCTTTGCCATAGTTATAATTTTATTCTTACGAATTAGGTGCAAAGATACAAAAAAAACTTCAAATTAAGCCAACTTTTTGTCGAAAACAAGAAAAAGAACCGCTTTATTGGCATATTTTTATAATATTTCTTTCTTATTTAAGAAAAAAGTTGTTATTTTGCACCCCGAAAACAAATTTAGCAATGAAAGTATTCGATAAGATTGTTGACCTCCAGAATGAACTCTTCGCAGTTCGCAAGGAGGGTAAGGAAATCGGTCTTGTACCAACTATGGGAGCGCTTCATGAGGGTCACGCCTCTCTCGTCAAGCGTAGTGTGAATGAGAATGGCGTGACAGTAGTCTCGGTTTTCCTGAACCCTACTCAGTTTAACGATCAGGGTGACCTGGATCGTTATCCTCGTACACTCGAAGCCGACTGCAAGCTTTTGGAGGCTTGTGGAGCTGATTATGTGTTCGCACCATCAGTCAAGGAGATGTATCCTACACCCGATGAGCGTCATTTCGAGTTTCCACCTGTATCTACAGTCATGGAGGGTGCCCGTCGTCCTGGCCATTTCAATGGTGTGTGTCAGGTGGTAAGCCGCCTGTTCTATATTGTACGTCCTACCCGTGCTTATTTCGGTGAGAAGGACTGGCAGCAGATAGCTGTCATCAAGCAACTCGTGAAGTACATCGGGGCTGATGTACAGATTGTGGAGTGTCCTATTGTCCGTGATGAGGACGGATTGGCAAAGAGTAGCCGCAACACTTTGCTTTCAGCCGATGAGCGTGCTATAGCTCCAGCTATCTACAAGGCTCTGAAGGAGAGTGTGGAATATGCCAAGAGCCATACGGTGAAGGAGACTCACGACAAGGTTGTGGCTGACATCAACGCCATAGAAGGACTGGAAGTAGAGTATTTTGAGATTGTAGACGGTGACAGCCTGCAGGATGTGGATTCATGGGAAGCGAGCGACTACGTAGTGGGTTGTATCACAGTATATTGTGGTAAGACTCCTATCCGTCTCATCGACCATATCAGATATAAAGGATAAACGATTGTTAAACAAACCGATATTATGCAGATAGAAGTATTGAAGGCTAAGCTCCATTGTGTGACGGTGACAGAGGCCAACCTCAACTATATGGGCAGCATCACGATAGATGAAGACCTGATGGATGCCGCGGGGCTGATAGCGGGCGAGAAGGTTCAGATAGTGGACAACAACAATGGTGAGCGTCTCGAGACCTATATTATAAAAGGTGAGCGCGGAAGCGGTTGCATCTGTCTCAATGGTGCCGCAGCCCGTAAGGTGCAGGTGGGTGATACTGTTATCATCATTGCCTATGCGCTGATGGACTTTGAGGAGGCTAAGTCCTATGAGCCTATAGTGGTGTTCCCCAAAGAGGGCAACAAACTGTAAACGAAGAAACAAACATATTGGAAAAAACGATAAGACACACCGGCCGGGAGAGGTATAAAACACTCTCAGGTCGGTGTGTCTGTGTTTTTCATCACTAACTTTCTTTCTCTTCCTTTCGGTTAGCCCAAAGGAATGAGAAGCATAAACTAAAGAGTATTGCCAACATAGATATTGTCTTTTACTTGGTCTATATTTACTTTTTCTTTGTTTCTTTACCTTTTTCCTTTTTTACCTTTTTCCTTTTTTACCTTTTTCCTTTTTTACCTTTTTTCTTTTTTACCTTCCTACTTTTTTACCTTTTTACTTTTTTACCTTTCTATAAGGTACCAAAGGTTCTGCAGGATGATGATTGTCAGAACGAGGAACAGGAACAGGTAAAATCTTTCCCGTCGGAAGAAGTCAGCGAGGGTGAACCGTGCCTTTATGTGCTCGTTCAGATAGTTGCGATAATCTCGTATCATGGCACAACCGATGATGATGCCTGATATGAGTATGGACGCTCCGATGATGAGCAGTACAGACTCTGTTGTTGTTGCTGCATATAGTTCTTTCATGGCACAAAATTAGTATTTTTCGTTGAAACAGGGTGTCGCATTCCTCAACTTTTGTGTCGCATTCCTATCAAAAAGGTGTCGCATTCGTAGGAATGCGACACCTTTTTGAGGATTTTTTCATGTTTTTTGTTCGAAAACAGAAATAGTATTTCTTATTCGCTCAACTTTTGCAAAGGGGAAATTTCTATGATTTATCTTCTTTCTATGAATGTATTTCTCGCCAGACGGTAGGAGTGCAGCCCTCTTTGGCTTTGAAAACGCGATAGAGATGAGTGCGCGAAGAGAAGCCACATTCTGCCGAAACGATGTCGTTGCTGTAGTCGGGACATTCTGTCATCATCTGCTTGGCTGCATTGAATCGTATCTCGCTGAGCCATATTCTGAAGGTGGATTTCAGGCACTGGTCGAAGTAGATACTCAGTTCGTTTTTCGAGATGTGGAGTGTGTTTGATAGTGTCAGCATATTGGCAGCGCTGTCTTTGTAGCCCATGTTGGCACACCACCTGTCAAGACTTTCCTGGATGAATTTCCTTCTTTCTTCTGGCAGTTGGGGCGTATTGTCGATATCATCCATCTCGTTGTCATTGGACTCTTCTGTCTTTTCTTCTGACTTTGCTTTTTTTCTCTTTGCGTTCGCCTTGATGGCTTCTTCCTGTTCTTCTTCCTTGTCCAACAGTTCTTCGGTAGGAGTGTAGCTGCTGCCGAGTGCCACAAAGCTGAGGTTGAAGAAGAGAAGGGCGAGCAGGCCAAAAGGTCCTGCGATGAACAACAATGTGTTGGAGAGGATAGCGAAAGGCATGATGATGGCAGCCAAAAACAGGATGACCACGCTGGAACGGGCATATCTCACATAGGGGAGCATATCGGATGCCGCCATTGTTTCGAGCATGTTCTTGCGCTTGATCATTTCCTGCACAATCATATAAATGCAGTACACCACATTTCCGAAATAGAGTGCCAGCATGACGTAGAGCCACTTGCCGATGTACAGACCCTGATTGAGGTAGGAACTTAGGGCAAAGATGGCGATAATGGCGATATAGATGACTGAGCATACAAAGTGGAACTTCCTTCTGTTGGCATGGGTTGCCTCTATGTTATAGATACCCATGGAGATGAGGGTGAAGCAGGGGGTATAGATCAGGATGTTGATTATAGCACCCAAGTTGGCGTCTGTCGCCCTGAATCCGAAAAACATCTGCATGAAATATTGCAATGCCAAGCCTATCATGGCGATTAATATCATTCCACGCGAACGCTCGAATCGCTTGTTCTTCCAACTCACGTGAAGATGGGTCATAGCCAAGATGAAAGCGTTGATTAGCATGAAGATTAAACATGCAAATTGAAGTAGGTATAATGGGTTCATAGTTTTTTATTTTTTACTTTTTCAATGCAAAAGTATAATAAAAATCTCAAAACGGACCCTTTTCTTTGAAAAAAAATGATAAAAAAACAGAAAAACGGGCAGAACCATGAGTTCTGCCCGTTTATGATGAAAAGCTTTTTGCTTCTTAGCCTTTAGAATGTATAATTCTATGTTTCTTGGAATTACTCGATAACTACGAGGGCATCCTCTTCGAGAACAGCCTGACCTGGTTTCACGCAGATGGCGGTTACCTTGCCGTCCTTCTCAGCCTCGATGTTGTTCTGCATCTTCATCGCCTCGAGAACGACAACTGTATCGCCAGCTTTTACTTCCTGACCAACAGCCACCTCGATGCTGGTGATAGTACCAGGGAGAGGAGCCTTTACAGCATTGGCTGTATTTACGTTGGCAGCAGGAGTAGCCTCTGCATCATCCGATGCGGCTGGCTGACCGAGCACTACTTTCTTCTTCTCAGGCTCAGCTTCCTGTTCCATTTCCACCTTGTAAGCTTCGCCGTTCACGTTCACGCTTGCGATGTTTCCCTCTACAGCGTCAATCTGAACCTTATACTCTTTTCCGTCGATTGTATATTTAAACTCTTTCATTTCTGTTACTTTATGGTTTAGCTGTTAAACTCAGGAACTTGGCATTCCACATAGTCTGTCGTGGCTGTATGGTGATGATGCCCGGCTCCTTGTCGTGTACGTTATTGCCCTGATACTCGTAGAGTGCCATGGCAATGGCAGCATAAATATTTTTGTCCATTTAATATAATGTTTAATTATTAATGTTTAATGTTTAATTGTTAGTGCTAAATGTACACAAAGTAAACATTAAGCACTAAACATTAAACATCATCTCATTACATTGGCATACAACCATGCTTCTTGGCTGGCAGGTTCTGACGCTTGGTAGCGAGCTGAGCCAAACCACGGCAGATGCGGAAACGGGTGTTGCGTGGCTCGATGACGTCATCGATATAGCCATACTGAGCAGCCTGATAAGGATTGGCAAACTTGTCAGTATACTCCTGCTCCTTCTCTGCCAGGAATGCCTTCACGTCCTCGCCGGCTTCCTTCTTAGCCTTGGCTTCCTTGCCACAGAGAACGGCAACGGCACCGCTGGCACCCATTACGGCAATCTCTGATGATGGCCAAGCGAAGTTCAGGTCGGCACGCAACTGCTTGCAGCCCATCACGATGTGGCTACCACCATAGCTCTTACGCAATGTGATAGTGATCTTTGGCACGGTAGCCTCGCCGTAAGCGTAGAGCAACTGTGCACCATGAAGGATGACAGCATTGTACTCCTGACCTGTACCTGGCAAGAAGCCTGGTACGTCTACGAGAGATACGATAGGGATATTGAAAGCATCGCAGAAACGTACGAAGCGGGCTGCCTTACGGCTGGCATTCACATCGAGTACGCCAGCGTATGCTGATGGCTGGTTGGCAACGATACCTACACTCTGACCATTGAAGCGGGCGAAACCAGTGATGATGTTCTTGGCAAACTTAGGCTGAACCTCGAAGAACTCGCCGTTGTCTGTCACAGCGCCAATCACCTTATACATATCGTATGCCTGGTTAGGATCCTCTGGGATAATCTCGTTCAGAGTATCGTCCATGCGGTCGATAGGGTCGGTGCACTCTACACGTGGAGCCTCCTCTGTGTTGTTGCTTGGGATGTAAGAGAGCAGGCTCTTGATCATTTCGATAGCCTCTTCCTCTGTCTTGGCAGCGAAGTGGGTTACACCACTCTTAGTAGCGTGAACCGAAGCACCACCGAGGTGCTCTGCATCGATATCCTCACCTGTTACGGTCTTAACCACCTTAGGACCTGTCAGGAACATGTAAGATGTCTGCTCCTTCATGATGATGAAGTCGGTCAAAGCTGGAGAGTAAACGGCACCACCGGCGCAAGGGCCCATGATAGCTGAGATCTGTGGAATAACACCTGAAGCAAGGATGTTGCGCTCGAAGATCTCGCCATAGCCGGCGAGTGCGCAGATACCTTCCTGAATACGTGCACCACCTGAGTCGTTCATACAGATAACAGGTGCACCCATGGTCATTGCCATATCCATCACCTTGCATATCTTCTGTGCCATAGTCTCAGAAAGCGAACCACCATTTACGGTGAAGTCCTGAGCATATACATATACCAGGCGGCCAGCGATAGTAGCACTACCAGCAACCACACCGTCGCCAAGATACTGCTTCTTCTCCATACCGAAGTTAGTGCAGCGGTGCAACTTGAACATGTCATACTCCTCGAAGCTGCCAGCATCTACCAGCATTTCGATACGCTCACGAGCTGTATATTTGCCACGTGCATGCTGCTTCTCGATGGCTTTCTCGCCACCGCCAAGACGAGCCTGTTCGCGCTTGGCGATCAGCTCCTTAATCTTTTCTATTTGTTTGCTCATAATTAATTATTATGTATAGTTTTCTTTTCTTTTATAGTGGATGTAGGCGACAGATGCGCACAAATCGGTGGCAAAGATACGAAAAAAACCGCAGATAGCACGCTATCTACGGTTAAATATTTAGAATTCTATTAAAATACGTCCATTTATCTGTCTTCCTGTCAGATAGTTGGGCACGGCATACTGCTGATTGGTCACATCTGTCACCCAGTAGTAGCTGTTCACATTGTCGATTCCGAAGAGGTTGAGACAGTCTACACCCAGCCATATATCTTTGAGGAACGATTTCTTTGTTCGCTTGGTGTTGTCGTAGAGCAGGTAGCTCATACCGATGTCTGCTCTTCGGTATGAGGTGGCCCTGAAGGTGTTGGTCTCCAGTTCGCGGTGAGGAGCCGAGAAAGGCAGTCCGTCGGCGAAGGCCAACTTGAGTGACATGCGCCATCGGTCACTTCCTGGGAAGTAGTCGGTGAAGAAGAGGTTCATGGCGTACCGCTGGTCGGTAGGCAATGGGATGGACTTGCCGCCCAACTTCATCTTGGTATTCATGATGGAAAGGCTGATCCAAGAGTCGGTGCCTGGTACGAACTCGCCGTAGAGTTTGAGGTCGAGTCCGGCTGCATGTCCGCTTGCCTCATTGTTGCCGTAGTAGGTCACCTTCACGTTGTTGACAGAATAGGGCACCAGATTGCTCAATGCCTTGTAGTAGGCTTCTGCCGAGAACTTGAATCGCTGGTTGGCCATGCGGAACCGGTAGTCGTAGCCTGCTATGAAGTGGATGCTTCGCTGGCTCTTTATCTTCTGGTTGAGTGAGGCGATGGTCATTCCGTTGACGGTAGAGGTGTCTCTCAGTTCCTTGAAGAATGGTGCCTGATAGTATAGACCTGCTGCCAGACGGATGGTGGTGTTCTCGCTATAGGCCGGAATGATGCCCAGCGAGATGCGTGGACTGAGGATGGTTTCCTTGTTAAAGCTCCATTGGCTCAGGCGTACACCATAGTTGAGGGTGAAATGCGTATGTTCTCCCTTGCTGGCAAAGCGGTAGGTGTCTTGCAGATATGCCTCTATGCGGTGGGCGTCGAGGGTGTTGCGGGCTTTGAGCGAGTAGATCATCATCAGGTCTTTTCCTGTATGTGGCACGCTGTAGCCGGCGCTGTCGCGCATTTCGTATTCCACAGAGTTCTCCGATATGTGTTCTTTCTTATAGGTGAAGGCTGCTTCCATCTCGTGGTGCTGCGCCTTGTGTCTGAACATCAGCTTGGCACTCAGTACACGGGCTGTCAGATAGTTGCGTGCATGCTCAAAGTAGGTGCCAACACCCAGATTCTCACTCGTTTCGGTCTGGTCGAGCCAGTACTGGCTCTGAATGTCGTATTTCTCCTGTTCCTTGGTATAGAAGGCACTTCCTATCAGCGACAGGTTGGTCTTCGTACCGAAGTTGCGCGTGATGCCAAGAGTTCCGAAGTAGGTGATGAAGCGGTCTTTCTCGTGTCCGTCAAAATACACCTTGAAACTCTTCACATTCTCCATCGTTCCAAAGGTGGTCTCTCTGTTTTCGGGCTCAAAGTCGTAATGGTTGTCGGATATGTAGCCTATGAGGTCGAGTTTCCATCTCTTGTTGGGAGTATAACTCAGATAGGTCTGGTAGTCGAGGTATTTGGGCTTGTACTCACCCTTGGTTTCCATCGATCCGAGCAGGTATGAGTTGGTCTTGTATCTCACGCTGTTGAGCCACGACAGTTTCTTGGTTCCCAATCCTATATAGGCATCAGCGCCCAGCATACTGGCAGCCAGACTTCCTTCTACAATCTGTTTCTTGCCTGCCTTGGGCTTCAGGGTCTTGTAGGTGATATCGAGGGCCGAGCTCATCTTGTCTCCATATTTGGCAGCATAGCCTCCTGTAGAGAAGCCTATCTTGTCTACCATATAGGGGTTGATGACCGAAAGACCCTCTTGCTGTCCGCTTCGTACCAGGAACGGACGGAATACTTCCACATTATTAATATATACAGAGTTCTCGTCGAAGGCACCGCCTCGCACATTGTATTGTGATGACAGTTCGCTGTGGGTGCTCACACCTGCCTGTTGCTGGATGAGGTTCTCCACAGCATTGCCACTGGCAGAAGGTGCCATCTTGGCATCTTTGGTCTTCAGTTCCTGGGTCTGACTGGTCTGAATCTTCTCGCCTGTCACCTGCACCTCGTCTATCATATTATCTTCGGTATGCAGCACTATCTGCAGGGTCTGTTTTCCCCTTGGACGTCGCAGCACACGGGTCTTTGTCTTATAGCCTATCATCGAGAACTTCACCACCACACTGTCTGCCGACATGAGTTGCATGGAGAATTCACCCTTGAGTGATGTGAAGGCTATCTTGCCTTGCTTGGCTACCGACACAGTAGCCAGTTCTACGGGGTTCATGTCCTGGTCGGTCACTCTTCCCCGGAGCGTAAAACTTTGAGCCACAGCCTGTATGGCGGCGACTGTCATTATCGTGAATATTAGAAAGAAACGTTTCATTATTCATAAAACGCAGAAAAAGACTTTTTATTATGATGCGTGTCTCGTATTTTTTTCGTAATTTTGCAGCCAGATTTCAGAATAGGTATTACAACATTAAGAAATTCGTTATTATTATGTCAACAATTATTTATCCGTCACCTATATTTGGTCCCGTCAACTCCCGTCGTTTAGGAGTATCGTTGGGCATCAACCTCATGCCTTCCGACGGCAAGGTATGTTCTTTCGACTGTCTGTATTGCGAGTGTGGCTTCAATGCCGACTTCCGTCCTCACAAGAAGCGCCCCACACGTGAGGAAGTACGCACAGCCCTTGAGCAGGTACTGGCACAGCGCAAGGCCAACAACGAACCCCTCGACGACATGACCTTTGCTGGTAATGGTGAACCTACAGGGCATCCCGATTTCCTGGGCATCATCAAGGATACCATAGCGCTGCGCGACAAGTATTTTCCCAAGGTGCAGGTGTCGGTACTGAGCAATGCCACCTATATCTATAAGCCTGAGGTGCGGGAGGCTCTTATGTTGGTGGAGAACAACATCCTGAAGCTCGATACCGTGGATATGGACTATATCCGCAAGGTGGACCGTCCGCAGCAGCCTGCTTACAATGTGGAGGATGTCATCCGTTATCTCAAGATGTTTGATGGACATGTTATCATCCAGACCATGTTTATGCATGGCGACGGAACCGACAATGTGAGCGAGTACTATGTGGCACCCTGGTTGGAGGCGGTCAAGGACATCCAGCCAGAAAAGGTAATGGTCTACACCATCGACCGTGAAACTCCCGACAAGCTTTTGGCAAAGGCTACTCACGAAGAACTCGATGCCATCAAGGCGCGTGTGGAGGCGTTGGGTATCAAGTGTACAGCCAGCTATTAATCAGCATACATATACGATGAAAGCAAAAAGCAATATTCTGATTATTAGCGATATGTGTGGCTATGGCAAGGTGTCGGCAGCTGTGCAGATGCCCATCCTTTCCTATATGGGTCACGATGTGTTCAATCTGCCCACCATGTTGATCAGCAACACCTTTCCTTATGGCAAGTATGCCGTGATGGAAAGTACTTCGTATATGAAGGACGCCATGCAGAAGTGGGACGAGTTGGGAATTCATTTTGATGCCATCACCACAGGCTTCCTTGCCTCTGAGGAGCAAGCCAAGATGGTGGCGCATTACTGTCGTGAACAGGCAGAGCAGGGGACGGAGATATTTGTGGACCCAGTGATGGGCGACTATGGTCGCCTTTATTCTGGAGCCAACGAGGGTACCGTGCGGTGCATGCGGGAAATGCTGGGTGTGGCTCATCTTTGCTTTCCCAACTATACCGAGGCCTGTCTTTTGGCAGATGTGCCTTATAAGGAGGAGGGAATGACCGAAGCTGAGGCTTATGTCCTTGTCGACAAGTTGCGGGCATTTGGCTCGCAGTCGGTTCTCATCACTACTTGCATTGTCGACCAGCAACATGCCGTGGTCGGCTACAATCACTTTAACAATGAGCATTTTCTGCTTCCTTACGAGGAAATACCGGTACAGTTTCCTGGTACGGGCGATATTTTTTCGAGCATCATTGTAGGAAGGATGAGAGACGGAGACAGTCTTCGTCATGCCACCCGCACTGCCATGGATATTCTGCGAAACTGGATTGACATCAATAAAGATAATGAGGACAAGAACCGTGGCATTCCCGTAGAGCGCCATCTTTCCGACTTGTAACGTAAACTATTATTCTGTGCAGATAGTTTTTTCTGCTGTGTTGACAGAATAGTGTTGTGATTCGCGCGCTATATATATAATAAGGTGTAGATCTTTCGTTGGGTTCAATACATTATTGAACCCTGCGAAAGTTAGGTGCGTTGCAAAATGCAATCGTTTGCATGGCAAAAAGGGGAAAAATCTTTGGTCATTTGGATCATTTTCTGGTATTTACTATAATTTTGTACCAGCAAATGAAAATAATACCAGACGTCAGGATAAGTACATTCGAATAGTTTTTAGCAGTGTTTTTTAAAGGTAATATAATAAATTAGGTTTTTGATATAATATAGGAACGTTTTTCATAAAGTCAAATGAGCAGAGTAAAGCTTACTTTCACTCTGGCATGACGAGAAAAGGTGCGCTTATGCGACGTTTCGGAAATTTGGTTTGTCGTGAGACAAACCTTTTTTTTGTTCTTTCATTAAATACAAATAGATGAAAGGGCATTCTAAGTCAGCTGTGTATGTGTATACTTATACAGTATAATTATGCGATAATTGCTAAAAAATAATTATATAACTATGAAAAAGTCGTCGGTCAACTGGAAAAATAATTTTTCCCAACTGGGTGATTTTTTCAACTCAACTAAGCTAATCGTATTCCTGAATATTTATTCATGAATTTCCCTTGCTGTTGTTGCTTATACAGTTGCCTGAAGACAGCGGCGAGTTGCCATCCAAAAAGTTTGATTCTCGGAAGAGTGTATCTTTTCACTCGAGAAAAGTGTTGATAGTGATGAGGGAGGGGGGATAAATAAAATAGCCTCGGGATTTCCGAGGCTATTGAGTGGATATGGTTTGTTGTTATTTTGCAGATTCAAATTCGCGGAGGAAGCGGGTATCGTTCTCAGAGAAGAGACGAAGGTCGCTGACGCGATATTTCAGGTTGGTGATGCGCTCTACACCCATGCCGAAGGCATAGCCGGTATAGACATTGCTGTCAATGCCGCATGCATCAAGGTCGTGAGGATCTACCATACCGCATCCTAAAATCTCTACCCAACCGGTATGCTTGCAGAAGTTGCATCCCTTACCGCCACAGATGTTGCATGAGATGTCCATCTCGGCACTTGGCTCGGTGAAAGGGAAGTAACTTGGACGCAAACGTATCTTGGTGTCTGCACCGAACATTTCGCGGGCAAAGGTAAGAAGCACCTGCTTCAAGTCGGTAAAACTTACATTCTTGTCAACATACAAGCCTTCTACCTGATGGAAGAAGCAGTGGGCACGGGCGCTGATGGCCTCGTTGCGATATACTCGACCTGGGCAAAGTACACGGATAGGAGGCTCGTGAGTTTCCATATAATGAGCCTCGTCGCCAGAGGTATGGCTGCGCAGAAGGATGTTCTTGGTGACATCATTGGGATCGCTCTGCTCGATGAAGAAGGTGTCTTGCATATCGCGGGCAGGATGGTCGGCTGCAAAGTTAAGCATGGTGAACACGTGCTTGTCGTCGTCAACCTCAGGTCCGTGATAGAGCGTGAAGCCCATACGAGAGAAGATGTCTATGATTTGATTCTTGACAATCGTAAGAGGATGGCGGGTTCCCAATGCTACAGGGTAGGCTGTACGGGTCAAGTCGATGTCGTCACTTGAGGCTTCTGCCTCTTCGAGCTGCTCCTTCAAACCATTGATCTTGTTTTGGGCAACCTGCTTCAACTCGTTGATCTTAACGCCAATAGCCTTTTTCTGATCGGCAGCCACTGTACGGAAGTCTGCCATAAGGGCATTGATTTCGCCCTTCTTGCTTAGGTACTTGATGCGAAGCTGCTCCACCTCTTCGGCATTCTTTGCTGTCAGTGCGCTGACTTCCTTCAAGAGTCCTTCTATTTTCTCTAATAACATATTTCTAACTTAATTAAGTCTAATTTGTGTGCAAAGATAACATTTTTCGGTTGAAATATGAAATATCTCAAAAGAAATGTGTACTTTTGCATGCAAAAATTTGAGAAAAACAGGTTGGTTTATGAAAAAACTTTCTTTTATTGCCGTCTTCATGGCGGCACTGACCATCATTGGATTTTCTGCAACAGGGTGTTCTGACAAAAAACCGGCTGCTGTTGCAGATTCCGCAAATACTGACACCTTAGTGGCAGACACACAGGCTATGGACTCTACTGAGGCTCTGATAGAGGAAACTCCTATGCCAAAGGCGGCAGATGAGTTGTTTGATGACTTTATCTTTAATTTTGCCGCCAACCGAAAGCTTCAGTTGAAACGTGTACACTTTCCTCTGCCTGTCTACAGACACGACAAGGTAGTGAAGACCATTGACAAGCGTCATTGGAGAATGGAGCATTTCTTTATGCGACAGGATTACTATACGCTGATATTTGACAACCAGCGTCAGATGAATCTTGTAAAGGACACAACTATCGATCATGTGGTGGTAGAGAAAGTGTTCTTCAGAACGAAGACGGTGCAGCAGTTCCTGTTCAATCGTATCAATGGTCAATGGATGATGACTTCGATTAATTACAAGCCGATGTATGCCAATATGAATGCCAGCTTCCTGAAGTTTTATGGATCTTTTGCTTCGGATTCCACCTTCCAGTCGCAGCATCTGCACAATCCTGTGAAGTTTGTTGGTCCTGATCCTGATGATGACTTCAGTACGATGACGGGTGATATCGAACCGGAAACATGGCCTGCCTTTGCTCCCAAGTTGCCTAACGGGATGATATACAACATCATTTACGGACAGAAATATACGGAGAGCAGCCAGAAGATATTTGTTATCAGAGGTATTGCCAATGGAATGGAAACTCAGCTTACTTTCCGTCGTGTGAAGGGCAAGTGGTTGCTGATGAAGCTGAATATGTAGTAGAGAATACACCTCTTTATATATAATAAGGTATATAGAAATGAAAGATATAAGAAATTACAGCTTGTTGGGGCACAACACATTTGGTATTGATGCCTGTTGCCGTCGATTTGTGGAGTATGCCTCTGTAGAAGACGCTCAGCAGATAGTCGCCTCCTTGAGTGAGGCAGATGAACCTTTGTTGCTCTTGGGCGGTGGCAGCAACCTGTTGCTTACGCAGGATTATCCTGGCACCGTGCTTCACTCTGCCATTCTTGGTGTTCGTATTGTAGCCGAAGAGGGCGACAAGGTGTTCTTGGAATGTGGCAGCGGTGAGGTGTTTGATGATGTGGTGGCTTATGCCGTCAAGCATGGATACCATGGAGCAGAGAATCTTTCGCTTATTCCAGGTGAGGTGGGTGCCAGTGCTGTACAGAATATTGGCGCCTACGGAGCAGAGGCCAAGGATATTATATATAAGGTGGAAGCGGTGGAGGTTGCCACAGGAAAAGTGGTGTGGCTGTCGAACGAAGACTGCGGATATGGTTACCGACAGAGTAGATTCAAGCACGAGTGGCACAACAAGTATCTTATCACGCATGTGGTATATGAGCTTTCGCGTACTTTCGTTCCTTCGCTCGAATATGGCAATATCAATTCCGCTCTGGCAGCCAAAGGTATAGAAAAACCTACAGCAGAAGAGTTGCGCCAGGTGATCATAGAAATACGCCGAGCCAAACTGCCCGATCCTGATGTGCAGGGCAATGCCGGCAGTTTCTTTATGAATCCTATTGTAGGCAAGGGTAAGTATGACGAGTTGGCTGCCCTGTATCCGGGAATGCCTCATTACACCATAGATGCTGAGCATGAGAAGATACCGGCAGGATGGATGATTGACCAGTGTGGCTGGAAAGGTAAGAGCCTTGGACGTGCCGGAGTGCACGACAAACAGGCACTGGTGTTGGTAAACCGTGGCGGAGCTACGGGAGCGGAAGTGGTGACGCTTTGTTGTACGGTACAAAAGGATGTGAAGAACAAGTTCGGTATAGACATCTATCCCGAAGTGAATATATTCTGAAGAATACACAAATAAGATATGTTGAAGGTAACACTGTTAGGAACGGGTACCTCGGGTGGGGTGCCTGCTTTGGGCTGTGAGTGTGACGTGTGTCGCAGTACTGATCCTAAGGACAAGAGGCTGCGGAGCGCTGCCATGATAGAGACAGAGAGCACCCGGCTGCTGATAGATGCCGGTCCGGATATCAGGCAGCAGATGCTCAGAGTGCCTTTCAGAAAAATAGATGGGTTGCTGATTACCCATAAACACTATGACCATGTAGGGGGAATAGACGACCTGCGTCCTTTCTGCAAATATGGTGATATCAATATCTATGGTGACAAGGGTGTGACGAAATCGTTGCCTGTTACTATGCCATATTGTTTTCCTGCCTCTTCTAAAGAACTGTATCCTGGTGCTCCCAAACTGCAGTTGCATACCATCGAGCCCCATCATATATATAAAATAGGTGATATAGAATGGATGCCTGTCAAAGTGATGCACGACAAAATGCCTATCCTCGGATTTCGTTTTGGCAAGTTTGCTTATATTACGGATATGAAAACTATACCTGACGAGGAACTGCCTTACCTGAAAGGCTTGGAAGTGCTCGTTGTCAATGCCTTGAGATTCGATAAACCGCATCACAGTCATCAACTGGTGGACGATGCCATCCGCTTTGCGATAAGGATAGGAGCCGAGAAAGTGTACTTTACCCACATGACGCATGATATAGGCTTACATGATGCTGCCAACAAACGGCTGCCGAAAGGTTTCCAGTTTGGTTATGATGGACAGGTAATTGAACTGTAAGGAAGATGCAAGGAAAAAGCGCTAAATGTGTTAAAAAATGGCTGTTGCCGAGCATGAGAAAAACTTTAACTTTTGTTAGCAGTTTGTAAGTTGTTGATTGTTAGTGATTTACAAAATAGTTACAAAAAGGCCCTAAAAAAAGTCACAAAAAAAAGAACAACGTATTAAAAAAATACTTACCTTTGCATCGTTTTAATAAACAAATGATTGTTTTACAGATTTAAAAAGCAAAGAAAATGAAGAAATTAGTTTTGATGTTCGTAGCTATTGCAGCTATCTCTTTCGCATCTTGCGGTGGTAACACAAAGTCAAATGCAAACTCTGCAGATTCAGTTGATACAACAGCTGTTGATTCAGCTGATACTGTAGCTACAGTTGACTCAGCTGCTACTGATTCAGTTGCAAAGTAATTAAGTATTAGTATACTTAACGAACGAAAAATGAGAGAAACACCGCTGGACCTATGGTCTGGCGGCTTTTTCGTTTATATACACCAAACTCTTTATATGATAGACACAAGTGCATTTCAAGGCAAAAAGGCTGCTTATTATACTTTAGGTTGTAAACTTAACTTTTCGGAAACCTCTACTTTTGGAAAAATGCTCGAAGACATGGGCGTGATAACTGCCCAAAAGGGAGAGCGTGCAGACATCTGTTTGATCAATACCTGCTCGGTGACAGAAGTTGCCGATCATAAATGCCGTCAGGCTATACACCGAATGGTGCGACAGAATCCTGGCGCTTTTGTTATTGTTACGGGTTGCTATGCGCAGCTTGAATCGGAGAACGTAAGTAAGATAGAAGGTGTTGACCTGGTATTGGGTGCCAATGAGAAGGCGCATCTGTTGCAGTATCTCAGCGATGCCTGGGCACAGAAGTTCGCTTTTGAGTCAGGACTGGAAGAAGTTGGTGTGAATGCGCTGCATGAACATCATAGCGTGAAGACCAAGGATATCAAGACTTTTCAGCCTTCCTGTTCGCGTGGTAACCGTACACGCTATTTTCTGAAGGTGCAGGACGGCTGTAACTATTATTGTACCTACTGTACCATTCCTTTTGCACGAGGCAACTCGCGCAACCCAAGTATTGCTTCGTTGGTTGAGCAGGCTGGGCAGGCTGCAAGCGAAGGAGGAAAGGAAATCGTGATTACTGGTGTCAACATTGGTGACTTCGGACAGACTACCCATGAGTGTTTTCTTGACTTGGTAAAGGCGCTCGACCAGGTGACTGGTATTCAGCGTTATCGTATATCAAGTCTGGAACCAGACTTGTGTGACGACGACTTGATAGCTTATTGTGCTGAGAGCCGTGCCTTCATGCCGCATTTTCATATCCCCTTGCAGAGCGGTAGCGACGAGGTGCTGAAGCTGATGCACCGCCGTTATGACAAGGCTCTCTTTGCCCATAAGGTAAACCTTATCAAGGAGAAAATGCCCGATGCCTTTATTGGTGTGGATGTGATGGTGGGCTGTCGTGGTGAGACTCCAGAGTGTTTTGAGGAATGCTATGAATTCCTGAAGAATCTGCCTGTCACACAGCTTCATGTGTTCCCATATTCGGAACGACCAGGTACTGCAGCTCTGCGTATCCCTTATGTGGTAAGCGACAAGGAGAAAAAGTTGCGCTCTAAGCGTCTGCTCGAACTGAGTGAAGAGAAAACCCTGGCTTTTTATGCCCAGTATATAGGAACGGAGGCAGAGGTACTCTTTGAGAAAGCGCCACGTGGCAAAGCCATGCATGGCTTTACCAAGAACTATGTACGTGTGGAACTGTCGCCGGCTTTGGCAAAGGAAGAGTATGACAACCAGCTTATCAAGGTTCGTCTGGGAGATTTTAATTATGATAAGACAGCCCTTAAGGCTGAGATCCTTTAGCGATGAACTATTACAACGACTTTGGCTCCTGGATACGTACTCAGTTTCCCTTCAGAGTGCAAAAGATATCTATAGACGCTGGGTTTTCCTGTCCTAACAGGGATGGGAAAATATCCAGTGGCGGTTGTACCTATTGTGACAACCGGACTTTCAACCCAAGCTACTGCAATCGCAAAAAGACAATCACCGAACAGTTGGAAGAAGGCAAGCGCTTCTTTGGCAGGAAATATCCTGATATGAAGTATCTGGCTTACTTCCAAGCTTATACCAACACTTATGCCTCGTTAGAAGAGCTTCGCAGAATGTATGAGGAAGCACTTCAGGTAGAGGATATAGTGGGAATAGTCATCGGGACGCGTCCAGACTGCGTGAGCGAGGAGTTGCTGGATTACTTGGCAGAGCTGAACAAACGCACCTTTGTACTGGTGGAGTATGGCATAGAAACTGCCAATGATGAAACTCTCTTACGAATTAATCGCGGTCATGACTTTGCCTGTAGCAGAAAGGCGGTGGAGCAGACGCATGTCCGGGGAATATTGACAGGAGGACATATTATTATCGGCCTTCCCGGCGAGGATGCTGAGGAGAGTCTGCGTCAGGCTCCTATTATATCTTCGTTGCCTCTTGACATACTGAAAATACATCAGATGCAGGTTATCAAGGGCACCCGTCTTGCTCAACAGTATGCAGAGCATCCTTTCCACGTATATACGGTAGAAGAGTATATAGAAGTCATAGTGGGGTATATTAAGCTTCTAAGAAAAGATCTGGTGCTCGAACGTTTTGTGAGTCAGTCGCCAGCAGAACTGCTGATTGCTCCCAAGTGGGGACTGAAGAACTATGAGTTTACCAACTTGCTCAACAACAGATTGAAGCAGGAAATGGAACGTTTTCGTTAAGTCAAATGAACAGAGTAAAGCTTGCTTTTCCTCTGCCATGACGAGAAAAGGTGCGCGTAAGCGAACGTTTATCATTATAAAAACTTAATTATTCGGCACAGATAAGCTGTTTGTGCTTAATAATTTGTATCTTTGTCGATTGATATGGCAAAGGTAGCAATCGTTATATTGAATTGGAACGGACAGAAGATGTTGGCAAAATATCTTTCTGGCGTTGTGGAGTATTCCAGACAGGATGCAGAGGTATGGGTGGCTGACAATAGTTCCACCGATGGCTCTATGCATCTGTTGGAGACACAGTATCCACAGGTGAAGACTATAGTTCTGGAGCAGAACTTTGGTTTTGCGGAAGGTTACAACCAGGCCCTGAAGCAGATAGAGGCTGAGTATTATGTATTGTTGAACAGCGATGTGGAAGTGACACATCATTGGCTAACTCCGCTCATCGAGTTTATGGACAGTCATCCGCAGGTGGCAGCCTGTCAGCCTAAACTGTTGGCAGAATACGATAAGGACAGCTTTGAATATGCTGGTGCCTGTGGTGGCTTTTTGGACAAATATGGTTATCCTTTCTGCAGGGGGCGTATCTTTGAGACTGTGGAGAGGGACAACGGCCAGTATGATTACCAGCAGGAAGTGTTGTGGGCTACAGGTGCCTGCATGATGATACGTGCCAAGGACTATTGGGATGCCGGAGCGCTTGACGGTCGTTTCTTCGCACACAATGAAGAGATAGATTTGTGCTGGCGCCTGCGTCTGATGGGGCGCAAGATATACTGCATACCAGAGAGTGAAGTATATCATGTCGGTGGTGGTACGTTGCCAAAAAGCAATCCTATGAAGACATTCCTTAACTTCAGAAACAATCTGACTATGCTTTACAAGAATCTGGATGACAGGGATCTGCAGCATGTGATGTTCATTAGATGGTTTCTGGACTATCTGGCTGCATTCGAGATGTTGATTCTGAAAAGAAACTTGGGCGACTTCAAAGCTATATTCAAGGCGCGAAGGGCTTTCAAAGTCTGGCGTAAGGATTTTGATGAAGACCGCCAGCGAATACAGTCGGGTAGGGTTGAAGGTGTTGTCCCGCAAGTGTATGAAGGCTCGATATTGTGGCAGTACTATGCCAAGGGGAAAAAAGTCTTCTCGAAATTGAGCTTCTGACATTCCTGTGGCTTGAACTTTCGAAAATCGATAAACAAACTACAAAATAAAATCTAAGATGAAGAAAAAACTATTCATGTTGCTGGCTGCGTTTCTTTGTTTAGGAGCGCAAGCTCAGGCGCCGGTCCATGTGACGGTGAACAATCCTTCAAAAGAGGCACGTAAGGATGTGCCTGTGGTTATTGATATCCGTCAGTGGGGAGATGTCAAAAAGGCTGTAGTAACAGTAGACGGCAAGGAGGTGCCTTCGCAGTTGGATGACATCGACCGTGACTGTGTGAACGATGAGTTATGCTTTCTTGTCGACCTTGACAAGAAGGAAACCAAGGAGGTAAGCGTGCAGTTATTGCAGGAAGGTGACCAGACTGCCTATCCTGCCCGTACCTTTGCCGAACTGGTATTGCCAAGCCGAAATAAAAAACTGGCTAAAAATACGCAGGATATCTATATGCGCAGTATCTCATTTGACAAGAAGACCAAGGATCCTTACCATTATGTCCACTCCCATGGCGTCTGTTTTGAAAGCGAATTGGTAGCCATGCGTGTGTACTTCGACCATCGACAGACTATCGACCTATATGGCAAGGTGAACAAGGGACTGGTGATTCGTGATACGCAGTTCTATCCTTCTGAGGAACAGTTGAAGGGTGGCTCGGGTGATGACTGCCTGTGGGTGGGCAATACCTATGGCTTGGGTGCCCTCCGTGGCTGGGATGGAGAGAACCAAGTATTGCTGACCAATGTAATGTACCAAGAACAGAGTGTTATCTCGGAAGGTCCTGTAAGAGCCATTGTTGAAGTAATAGACAATGGCTGGACACCAGCTCCAGGACTCAAACCTGTCAATGCCACCATACGTTATACCATCTATGCGGGACATCGTGATTTTGATGTCGACGTGTTCTTTAACAAAGATGTGTCGGATTATCAGTTTGCCACAGGATTGATCAATGTGAAAGGTTCCAGCGAATATACTGACGGCAAGGGCTTAAGAGGCTGCTATGGCAGTGACTGGCCAACGGGCAAGGATGACGGCAAGCACAAACTGGAGACAGTGGGCTTGGGTATCTATGTGCCGCAGGCTGCGCTGGTGAAAGAGGTGCCTGCCAATAAAGACTGCTACACACAGGTGGTTCGTCCTTCAGGCAACAAGCTGAGTTACAAGCTGGCTTATACCAGCGCCAATGAGACCTATGGCTTCAAGGGTGAGAAAGAGTGGTATAGATGGTTGAAAGACTGGAAGAAACTGAACGAAGAACCTGTGCAAGTGTATTATAATATACGATAATGACTACACAAAAGGGCAATAATGAGCAAAAATACACCAAAATTGTTCATTATTGTTCTTTTTGTTTAAAAATATTAGTAAAAACACTTTGTTTTTATCACATTTTTTAGTATTTTTGCACACGTAATGTTAATAGATAGCGACAAAGTGAAAAATATTTTTAAATATATGGCATTCATGGCGGTGACGCTTCTTCTTTGTTCGGCTTGTGAACTCAAGTTTAAGCCGAATGAGGAAGCAGAGGCTGCTGTACTTTCCGTACAGCGCTATGATCGTTTGGAAAGTCGTTATCTGACAACAGGAGATTTCTCTGCCTTGCAGCAGATGAATACCGATTATCCGATAGAAACACGTACGTTGATAGAGAAGATGCTTCAGTTGGGCACGATTACTGATGCCAATATCAGCAATCGGTTTCTGATGTTCTATCAGGATTCTACTCTGCAGGCGCTTATTGCCGATGCTGAGGCTGAGTATGCCAATATGGATGATATCAACCAGCAGTTGAAGGAATCGTTTGAACGTCTGAACGCCTGGATGCCAGAGTTGCAGCAGCCTTCTTTCTATGCACAGATAGGAGCGCTCGACCAGAGTATCGTGGTGGGTGAACACTCTGTAGGAATTTCGCTTGACAAGTATATGGGCAGCGAGTATCCGCTATACAAGAAATTTTATACAGCCCAGCAACGGGCTACCATGTCACGAACTTATATTGTTCCGGATTGCCTTACCTTCTATCTGTTGAGCATTTATCCTATGGATGATTTTGATAATCGTTCGCAGCTTGACCGAGACCTTCACATGGGAAAAATCATGTGGGTGGTGAATAAGGCGATGAACAAGGAAGTCTTTACCACAAGTTATGTAAAGACCATCAGCAGTTATCTGAAGCGTAATCCAAAGATAACCGTACGGCAGTTGCTGGAGTGCAAGGATGATTCGCCTATCAAGGCATTGCACAAAGACTGATTATGAAGAAACTTATTATATTTATAGCAACCTTTATGATGGTGTCATCTATACAGGCAGCTGAGAAGTTGGACTTGGAGGATATTACTTCGAGATGTTTTACAGCTTCTTATGTCAGCGGAGTGAATCCGATAGAAGGCACCGACCTGTATGCTTCTATCAGCAACGATGGAAGTCAAATCGTGAGTTATTCGTTTAAGACTGGCAAGCAGGTGACTGTCTTGTTTGATGCCGCAGTATGCAAGGCTCCCTTTGAGTCGGTAGATGGTTACGAACTGAGTCCTGACGGAAAGCGAATGCTCATTCTTACCAAGCGTAAGAGTATTTATCGCCGTTCTTTTACAGCAGAGTATTTCATTTACGACATTGCCAGCAAGTCTTTGCTCAAGTTGTCGGATGGAGAGAACCAGCAGGTGGCTACATGGTCACCAGACTCTCGCCATGTGGCTTTTGTAAGAGAGAACAATCTTTTTATCACAGATGGTAAGAAGGAGGTACAGGTTACAAACGACGGCAAGTTCAATGAAATCATTAATGGTATCCCTGACTGGGTGAACGAAGAAGAGTTTGGTTTCAATAAGTCTTTTGCTTGGAATGCTGACGGAACTGCACTCAGCTGGATTCGTTATGATGAGTCGAAGGTGAAGACTTACTCCCTGCAGTTGTTCTGCGGTCAGAAGCCTGCCTTGAAACAGTATGCCGATTATCCAGGTGAATATTCCTATAAGTATCCCAAGGCTGGTCAGGACAACTCTGTGGTGAGCCTTTGGAGTTATGATGTGAAAGCCGGCAAGACAGTACGCATGAATGTACCTTTGGCTTCGGACGGTTATATTCCTCGCGTAAAGCAGGCTCCTGATGCCAAGAGTATGATAGCCTTTACGATGAACAGACATCAGGACGAACTGAATCTTTATTCTTTCAATCCTTTTACGGGTGAGGCGAAGCTGGTGATTAAAGAGAGTGTGCCCAAATATGTGAAGGAAGAAGTGGTGGAATGGACTCGTGTAGGCAATAAGTACATCTTGCTTCCCAGTGATCGCGACGGCTATATGCATCTTTATCTGTACGACATTAAGGGAAAGTTGATTCGCCAGGTAGAAAAGGGTGACTATGAGGTGACTGATGTATATGGCATGAATGAGAAAACGGGTGATATCTATTTCCAGTCAAGCATGTTGAGTCCGCACGACAGACAGGTCTATGTGGCACATGCCAACGGCACGACCGAAAGACTTACCGATGCACGTGGAAACAATGCTGCCATATTCTCGGGTGATTATCGTTATTTCTTCAATACTTGGAGCAGTTACAGTCATCCTTATGTCTTCACCTCGCGTACCAATCGTGGAAAGGTGGTAAGAGTGTTGGAGGACAATAAGGAGTTGCTCGACAAGGTTGCCCAGTATAATTGGGGAAAACGTGAACCTTTCTCTTTCACCACATCCGAGGGAGTGAAACTGGATGGATGGATGGTGAAACCTGTAGACTTTGATGCCAACAAGAAATATCCCGTTATACAGTTCCAGTATTCTGGTCCGGGTAACCAGCAGGTAAAGGATGCATGGAGTACAGGAAGTATGGGTAATGGAGGTGCCTTCGACTATTATCTGGCCCAGGAAGGATATATTGTCGTTTGTGTAGATGGTCGTGGCACTGGAGGCAGAGGAGCAGCCTTTGAGAAATGTACTTATCTCAGACTGGGTGACTTAGAGGCAAAAGATCAGGTAGAGACAGCTCTTTATTTAGGCGGTCTTCCTTTCGTAGATAAAAACCGCATCGGTATCTGGGGATGGAGCTTTGGTGGATTCTGCACACTGATGAGTATGAGTGAGGGCCGTCCTGTATTCAAGGCAGGTGTTTCTGTGGCACCTCCCACCAACTGGCGCTATTATGACACGGTGTATACTGAGCGCTATATGCGTACACCTCAGGAGAATGCCGCTGGCTATCTGACCAATCCCATAGAGCGTGTTGACAACTTGCATGGAGCTTTGCTTATGTGTCATGGCATGGCTGATGATAATGTTCATCCACAGAATACATTCGAGTATGCCGAGGCTTTGGTTCAGGCAGACAAGGACTTTAAGGAGATATATTATACCAATCGTAATCATAGCATATATGGAGGCAACAGCCGCAGACATCTCTTGCGCCAGATTGTGAATTGGTTTAACGACAATATGAAATAAAGACGATTAGAGTATGAAAGCTAAGAACGGATTCAATCTTCGTACTGTTTGTGGGGAAAACATTCTCGTGGCAGAAGGCGAGGAGAATATTGATTTCAGCAATATCATCAGCATGAATGAAAGTTCTGCTTACTTGTGGAACAGCATTCAGGGAAAAGACTTTGAGGTGAAAGACCTGGTTGATCTGTTGATAGAAATGTACGAGGTGGATGAGGAAACTGCCACTCGTGATGCTCGGCTGTTGGTAGACCAATGGAAACAGGCTGAGATAATAGAATAAGGTGTAAATTCAACGTATAAAAGAAGAAGTGAAGGAGTTTAGAAAATAGATTCTTTTCAACTCTTTCACTTATACTACTTGTATTACATGATTCCGAAAATAGGAATCCATATCTTGCGATAAAAGGCCAGCAAATACCTTCGGCAAGGCGACAAGGCAGTCCAGATGGCAGAGTAGATTCTCCATTTCCTGCCGTCAATTCTGTCGAGTGTTTGATGGCTTTTTCTGTAGAATCCCACAGCTATAGCCTTGATGTCTTTCATCTTGCAACTTTCTGTTGTGAGGTTTCCGTCGCCCTTCAGTGTGACGTCCTCGCCCTCAATTTTGATGATGCGATGCAGTACATAGTGGCGAGGACTGATTTCTGCCAATACAGGCTCACCGATATTGTATATCTCGCGTTTGGCAAGCAGGGCTTTGTCGCGCTTGTCTTCCAGGAATGGACGCATGGAAAAGCCCCTGAGCTGCAGGGTGACAGTGTGTCCCTCATTAAGCAACTTAATGATTTCGGGCAGTAGCTGCGCATTAGGAAACTGTATTTCCGTTACTTGTAATGTAGTCTCTTTCATCATATAAAATCTTATACAGAATGGGGTTATGCTTTTCTGATTGCTTGGTTGCATACAATGGCAGCCTCGCGATTGGGAAGGCAGTGCAAGGTGTAGATATCCGACAGCTCAACAAGATGGCTGATGGTATTGCAGATATTGTTGAAAATATCCAGATCCCATTTCATAGAAGAACAAGATGGCAGTATGGATGCAAAGGCTTCTGCTGGTGATAGCTTTTCCACATAGTTCTTTTGTGCGCGGTCTATGCGGGTGATGGCACCGAGTTTTGCTTTTACGTTGCGATAGCATGGTGTCTTTCCGCTCCAGGGACTACCATATATATAAGGTGTACCGTCTATGATTCGTAGGATAGGGTTGTCGTCGTTCATCAAGTCGCACCCCGACAGATAGCGCAGCCACATGCTCACCTGTGTACTCTTTCCCGTTCCGCTCTTGGCAATGAAGGCATAGCCATATCCGTTTTGCCTTACAAGTGATGCATGCAGCAAGAGTGTTTCTATCTTGCTTCCTGCAAAGGCAAAGATGAGCATCAGGGCATTGTTGAGTCCGAATTTTCGCATGTTGTAGTTACCGTTCAGTGCGCATTGGCAGTCGCTGAAGTCTTTATTGGTCAGCAACAAGCAGCAGTTGGCACCTTGTATGTCCTTGATGATGTACTGGTATCCGCCATTGTCGAGTTTGTCGACGATGGTGTTTCCATTTCCTGTATCAAAGGCTCTGATGCGTTTGCGTTTTTCCTTTGGGTAGGGGCTCAGGGTATCGTCAACCGAGAGTTGAAAAAAAAGTTCACCCTTCAGATTTTTCTCTCTGAAGGGTTCTAATGATGGGATAAGATGCATGCCGTTGAATGGTGACTCGGCAAAGCAGATCTTGATGTCGAGTTCGGCTATGCTAAAGAAGTTCTCATTTTGCATTACGCTTCTTTTTCTTTTGTTGTTTCAGTGCGTCTTTTGCCTTAATCTTCTTGGCTGGCTTCTGAGCCACCTCTTCGTTGACCTCATAGTCGGGCTTAATGCCCGAGAATATGAAACGGTCCATACCGATGATTTTAACCTGATATTTTGGTGCTGCATCCTCTATCATACCGCTTTTGTTTTTGGATTTCTTGGGTTGAGCGGTATAGCTGTTGCGCATTTTGTTATATTTCTTGGTCAGCTTTTTCAGGTTTGTGCTGTAGCTTACCATGCAGGTGGGGTGTTTGTAACCTTCTCCCTCTAAATAGTCGCGCAACTGGTAAGAGTAATCTTCTCTGCTTACCAGGAAGTGGTTCTTGCTGTTGAGCCAGGCAGAGTCTACTGCCTGCACATCGGTGAAGCATACGATAGAATCGTTGAACGATGATGCAAATCCAAAGATATAAATTCGCTTCATCTCGTCTTTGGCCTGCATGCTGACAGCGATAAGCAATGTGGCAGCAATGGCTGCAAATACTGATTTTCTAAGTTTCATTTTCTGTTTCTTCTGTTATGGATATTGCTTACTGGCCTAAGTAGGTCTTCAGCGTTTTACTTTTCGTGTTGTATCTCAGCCTGCGAATTGCTTTCTCCTTAATCTGTCTTACTCTTTCGCGGGTGAGGTTGTATTTGTCTCCAATTTCCTCGAGGGTCATTTCTTGCATGCCGATGCCAAAGAAAGCTTTTATCACTTTCTGCTCTCTGTCGTTGAGAACATCGAGCACTCTTCCTATCTCTGTTCGTAGCGATTCCTGATCGAGTACGTTGTCGGTAGAAGGTGAGTCGGTGTTGGGCAGGAAGTCAAGCAGGCTGTTGTCCTCGCCGTCGGCGAAAGGTGCGTCCATGCTTACATGGTGCGTATTGATCTTCATCGCCTCTGCGATCTTTTCCTCGGGAAGGTCTATGCGGTCGGCCATTTCTTCCACACTGGGCTTGCGCTCGTTTTCCTGCTCAAACTTGTTCAGTTCGCGGGCGATACGATTGACACTTCCCACCTGGTTGAGCGGGAGGCGTACGATGCGGCTTTGCTCTGCTATGGCCTGCAAAATGCTTTGTCTAATCCACCATACAGCATAAGAGATAAACTTGAAGCCTCTTGTCTCGTCATATCTTTCGGCTGCTTTTATCAAGCCGAGGTTTCCCTCGTTGATGAGGTCGGGTAAGCTCAGACCCTTGTTCTGATATTGCTTGGCGACGGAAACTACAAATCTAAGGTTGGCCTTCGTCAATCTCTCAAGTGCTTTGCGGTCACCCTTTTTGATTTGTTGAGCCAGTTCCACCTCCTCATCTGCTGTGAGAAGATCCTGGTGCCCAATTTCTTGAAGGTATTTTTCAAGTGATGCACTCTCTCTGTTGGTTATCGACTTTGATATTTTCAGTTGTCTCATGGTTAGCATTATTTTTTGTTCGTAGATGCAAAAATACGCTTTTTTGTCGATATGTGCAAAAAAAATAGCAGATATTTGAGAAAATATCTGCTATTTTTTTATTTATAGAACTGTTTTACTTATTTATTATCATTTCTCAGGCTTGGTCTTGCCCCTCAATAATTGACTTTGTTTTGCTTAGTCTTTCTGAAGAGGCACGGCGAAGTATGACTTCTTGCCTGTAGGCCATACACCCTGAATGTAGAGTACTGGCTCCTTGCTTGTGGATGCACTCTTTACTATCTTCTGCAAGTCATCGAGCGTGGTGATGTTGGTATCATTTACACGCTGGATAATAAGTCCGCGCGAAATTCCGGCATCCTTGAGTGCGCCAGCTCCAACCTTTAATACCTCCAGACCATATTTGATGCCAAGTTCCTTCTTTTGTGCTTCTGTCACAGGACGGAAGGTTCCACCCAATACATCCAGATCGGCACTCTTGATGACCGAAGTGTTGCCTTGAGCATTTTTGAGTGTGATGCTCTTGGTGTAGCTCTTCTTGTTGTGTAAGTAGGTGATAGAGAGTTTGTCGCCAGGGCGTTTGCCGTTGAGGGCTTCCTGGAGTTCAGCCATCTTGGTCACCTTCTTGCCGTCTACCTTGGTTATGATGTCACCTTCCTTCAAGCCTGCGTCGGCTCCGTTTCCGTCCTCATCCACTTTGGCAACATATACACCTTCATTGGTGCCTAAATCTACTTCTTTGCCATTTTCCTTCTGCGAGTTGATGTAGTTGAGCACATCGCTTCCCTGAATGCTGAGCATCACGCGCTGTACACTGCCATATTTCTTCAGGTCGTCTACTACCTTATTCATTATAGAGGTAGGAATAGCGAAACCATAGCCTGCGTATGAACCTGTCTGCGAATAGAGCATGGCGTTGATACCTACCAGCTCGCCCTGTGTGTTGACCAATGCACCGCCCGAGTTTCCAGCATTGATGGCGGCATCAGTCTGTATGAAACTCTCCACACCGTTGGCACCTAACGAGCGAGCCTTTGCAGAGATGATACCTGCTGTGACAGTGTTGTTCAGACCGAAAGGATTGCCTACTGCAATGACCCATTCGCCAACCTTGACGTTGTCGCTGTTGGCAATAGGAAGAGTAGGGAGGTCTTTCGCGTTGACTTTTATCAGGGCAAGGTCTGTACTTTTGTCTGTACCAATGATGCGTGCAGAGAATTCGCGGTTGTCGTTGAGTGTTACCGTCAGTTCGTCAGCTCCTTCTACCACGTGGTTGTTGGTGACGATATATCCGTCGCTGCTGATGATGACACCAGAGCCTGTAGCCTCTCTCTTGGGAGTCTGCACTTTCTGTTTGCGTGTTCCGCCTTGTCCACCGCCAGGGTTGCCAAAGAAACCGAATGGATCGAAGAAATCTCCAAACGGATTGCTCTGAACATCTACTGTCTGTACCTTTGAGTTCTGTACATATTTGATATGGACAACTGCTGGCAGAGCCTTTTCGGCAGCATAGGTTAAATCTACTGGTTGACCAGGAGCGGCCGAAGTCACTGATGGTGCGGCTGCATTGACTTTCATGAATGCGCCTGCTGAGAATGCGAGTGAGCTGATGCAGAGCACAGCCAAAACATATTTGCTTACTTTTCTCATAATGTATAATTTTTTGTTGTTAATTTTAATGTTTGCTTTGTTGGTGTTGCCAACTTTTCATTTCGGTTGCAAATATAGGTGCAAAAAACGAGAAACAGTCAATTATACATGTATTTTTATCCCGTTTTAACATTCTAAATTAACATATTAACGGCTCTTAAACAAGAATGTGCCTAAATTTACAAATATTCAATACTTTGCTTGATATACATAGTTGTAAATATGGAATTAATATTTTGTAATGTGCAAAAAACTATTAACAAAACAGTCTTGCTAAAGCCCTTTTTGTGTACTGATAAGAGGGCTTTTGTTATCCTTATAGGGTTAAGATATAGAAAATAAGTAAGAAAAGTCCTTTTCTTTTCAAAAGTTTTTTGTACCTTTGCACTTTAGTAAGATACAGAAAGCAGTGCCCCGGCGTGTCGCTGGTCTTCATGGTAAGACGAGAGGAAAGTCCGGGCAGCACAGAGCATCCCACTTCCGAAAATAGAAGCTATTGGTGACAGTAGGTGTAGGCAGAAGAAAATAACCGCCTTGTTGAGTCTTTAGATGAAAGCAGGGTAAGGGTGAGAAGGTGGTGTAAGAGACCACCAGATGACGGGTGATCGTCATGCTGTGTCGGCTGGGAGCTGTAAGCTCATGTATACCGCAGACAGAGGGTTGCTCGCCCGAGTGTCTTTTATGGCAGCTGCGGAGGGTAGAGTGCTCAAGCCCTGGGGTGACTCAGGGATTAGATAAATGACATGCACCTGCACTTTGTTGCAGGAACAGAACTCGGCTTATAGGGGCACTGCTTTCTTTTTATATATTTATTTTAATCTCCACTTAATTATTTAAAGTCATGAACATCAGAGAACCAGAAAAGCAAATCCTCAACGATTTTGAGCATAAAGTGACCAGCAAAATCAAGTTGTATGGCAATTATCCCGACTTCCCCAAGATGGAAGACTATGGTATCGAGGGTATGGAACTGGATGATTATCTTTTTGACAAGCAAGCTATTCTCGATATGGGAGGAAGCAGTCGCAATAAGCTGACGGTGGGTGGCATTATCACTTTGTTGCCTGTTATCGTTCTTTCGGCTTTTCCCGACAGTGCCTATATTTATGGTAAGATGGGAACTACGGTTTTGGCTATCGCTGTCGGTCTGATGTTGGCATTGTGCCTATATGCTGTACTGAAAGCCATTATCCGCTTTCGGCTGGCGCGCCATACCGACCTGAAGTTTGAAACCTACATCAAGGCTGTGTTGTTTTATCAGCCACGACAATAGTCTTGTTGTTGCTTTAAAAAAAAATCCTAACCTCTCACGAAGAGAAGTTAGGATTTTTTTATGTGTATAATTAAATATCTGTCATTTTATTATACGATACCCTGAGCCATCATAGCCTTGGCAACCTTCAGGAAGCCTGCAACGTTGGCACCCTTTACGTAGTTTACGTAACCGTCTGCCTCGGTACCATACTTCACACAGTTGGCGTGAATATCGTTCATGATTTCGTGAAGTTTAGCATCAACCTCCTCACGGCTCCACTTCAGACGCTCAGAGTTCTGACTCATCTCAAGACCTGATACAGCTACACCACCAGCATTGGCAGCCTTACCAGGAGCATAGAGGATCTTGGCATCCTGGAATACCTTGATGGCCTCAGGAGTAGTAGGCATGTTGGCACCCTCGCTCACTGCGAATACGCCGTTGGCAACCAATGCCTTTGCAGCCTCTTCGTTGATTTCGTTCTGAGTAGCAGAAGGAAGAGCGATGTCTGCCTTCTCGAACCAAGGCTTAGCTCCTTCAACATACTTCACGCCATATTTCTCGGCATATTCCTTGATACGGCCACGCTCTACATTCTTCAGTTCCATGATGTAGTCGAGTTTCTCGCGGTCGATACCGTCTGGATCGTAGATGTAACCATCTGAGTCGGAACATGTGACAGGCTTTGCACCCAACTGAAGCAACTTCTCCATAGTGTACTGAGCCACGTTACCAGAACCAGAAACCAAGACAGTTTTGCCCTTGATGTCGATGTTCTTGGTGGCGAGCATGTTGCAGAGGAAATAAACATTACCATAACCTGTTGCCTCAGGACGGATACGTGAACCGCCAAACTCCTGGCCCTTACCAGTCAAGACACCCTGGAACTGGTGAGTCAACTTCTTGTACATACCGAAGAGATAGCCTACCTCACGGCCACCTACACCAATATCACCTGCAGGAACGTCCTCGTCTGGGCCCATGTGGCGATAAAGCTCAGTCATGAAAGCCTGGCAGAAACGCATAACCTCATTGTTGCTCTTGCCGCGAGGTGAGAAATCAGAACCACCCTTGGCTCCACCCATAGGAAGGGTTGTCAGAGAGTTCTTGAATGTCTGCTCGAAAGCCAGGAACTTCAAGATGCTCAGGTTTACTGACTTATGATAGCGAAGACCTCCCTTGTAAGGACCGATGGCATTGTTGTGCTGGATTCGGTAACCCATGTTAGTCTGTACATTACCCTTGTCGTCTACCCATGAAACACGGAACTCGATAATACGGTCTGGAATGCAAAGGCGCTCAATGAGGTTGGCCTTCTCAAACTCAGGATGCTTGTTGTACTCTTCCTCGATAGTACCGAGAACCTGACTAACTGCCTGGATGTATTCAGGCTCATTAGGGAATCTTCTCTGAAGATTCGCAATCACTTCTGATGCTTTCATAATCTATATCTTTTATTGGGTTTAAAAATTTCTATTTTGTTATTTCCGATTGCAAAGTTAAAGAAAAAGTTTGAAAAAAAGAACAAAAAGACAGAAAAAATAAAGAAAAGGTGTAAAAAGGTAAGTTTTTAACAGTTTGTAAGAGGCTTTTATTACAGAATTGTGGGCGTACACCTTATTATATATAGGGAAAACAGCCCGATTATACATAGGGAAACAGCCCTGTACCCTCTTCAGCCATGAGTAGTTACTGATGGTGGTAATTACTCAGCATAAGTAGTCAACTATGAATATGACAGAGATAAATGTTTCTTTTAGCCTGTAAAAATCTATGTTCTAAACTATCGAACTTATGTTCTAAACTACCGAACATATGTTCTAAAGTTTCGAACTTATGTTCTAAAGTACCGAACTTATGTTCTAAACTATCGAACATAGATTTATCTGTGGTTTAACGATTTTTGTTGACCACTCTAAGTATTATTGATAATATGAGTTGACTTCAGTTATTACTTATTTATAATTCGCGTAGACTTACTCAACTTTCGTAAATATGTTCCACACGCCCAGAAGGGGCAGAAGCCCTTAGCCTGTACTTGAACCACTTTGCGAAACTTCAGTTACTTAATTATTAGTCTTATTTACAGTTGACTATTCATGGCTATAGGGGGTGCAAAGTAGTTACTGATAGAGGTAAGTGCAGCTAAAAAAGTAATTGGCAGGATCATCTTAAAACAAAAAAAGTATCTTAAGAAACATCTGCATGTAACTTAAGATACTTTTTGTTTTCAACTACAGTTTCTTCTTGCTTCAGGTAGACGAGAAACTGGAGCTGTTGTTATTTTTTGAAGCCGAAAATGCGCTTGATGAATTTCTTGACTACATTTTCTTTCTTCTGAGGATTTACGATAGGCGTAACTTTACGTGTGGTTGATTTTTCAGAAGTCTTCTTCTGGCTGACACCTCTTCCTCTGCCGTTGCTGCCTGGGCGTACATTGCGACGCTTGCCGTTGTTGTCCTGGCTGCCTGGCTTGTTGTCAGTCTGTGCCTGTCTGTTGCGTGACTTGTTTTCTGTCTGATCGCTTGCAGGACGATTATTGCCTTTACGTCGGTTGTTGCGATTTTGCTTATTCTCGTTTTCAGGTTTGCCACCATTGTTCTGCTGCTGGCTGTTGCCCTGCTGCTGGCCATCCTTGGTACGAGGAGCGTTCTTACCCTGTTGTCTGGCGTTGCCCTGTTGTTTCTTGTTGTCTTTGTTCCTGGGCTGGTTGTTGCCTTGCTGGTTGTTGTCTTGCTGGTTGTTGCCTTGCTTGCTGTTTTCCTGTGGGTTGTTGTCTTCTGTACGACGCTGAGCCTTTTCAGGTCGGTTGGCAGTTTTATTGGCAGGTTTGCGTTTGTGTGCAGTCTGTTCACGATCTTTGCGTCGTCTGCTCTTTGCGCTGTTGTTGCCTGCCTTTCTGGGCTTGTTCTGCTTGGTGTATGCAGGTCCTTCTCCGCATCCTTCGGGCAGAGCAACCTTTTCCACTTCTTTTTCCAAGAACTTCTCTATCTGCTGGAAATAGAAGATATCTTCCTCGCTCACAAAGGTGATAGCCACTCCGTCGCGGTCGGCACGTGCAGTACGTCCGATACGGTGCACATAGTCTTCTGTATCGTGAGGCACATCATAGTTGATAACCAATGCGATATCATCGATGTCTATGCCTCGTGCCACGATGTCGGTAGCTACGAGCACATCGATTTGTCCGCTCTTGAATTTGAACATCATATTGTCGCGTTCAGCCTGGTCCAGGTCTGAGTGCATCTCGCCACAGTTGATATGTTTACGCTGCAGTGATCCTGCCACTTGCTTTACCTTCATCTTGCTTCCGCAGAAGATGATGACTCGCTGCAGGTCGCCAGCTTTGAAGATGTCCTTGATGATATCCATCTTCTGTGTCTCGTAGCATACGTAAGCTTTCTGCTGTATCTTCTCGGCAGGTTTGCTTACTGCGAGTTTGATCTCTACAGGATTCTTGAGCAGAGTCTTTGCCAGTTCTTCTATTTTCTCGGGCATTGTGGCAGAGAACATAATGGTCTGGCAAGTTTTTGGCAATTTGGCTGCGATGGTCTTGATATCCTCCGAGAATCCCATGTCGAGCATGCGGTCTGCCTCATCAAGAATAAAGAAGCTTACCTTGCTGAGGTCTACATTGCCCAAGCTGATATGAGAGATGAGTCGGCCTGGTGTAGCTATCACCACGTCTGCACCCATGCGCAGGCTTTTCAGTTCCTGGTCGTAACGGTTTCCGTCGTTTCCTCCATATACAGCCACGCTGCTTACGCCTTGCAGGTAATATCCGAAGCCCTGCATAGCCTGGTCTATCTGTTGTGCCAACTCGCGTGTAGGCGACATGATAACACAGTTGATGGCATCAGAAGGATAACCACCGTCGTCGAGTTTGCTGAGCACTGGCAGCAGATAGGCAGCAGTTTTGCCTGTTCCGGTTTGCGCAACTCCCATTACGTCGTTGCCTTTCAATATCTCTGGAATACACTTTTCCTGTACTGGGGTGCAAGTGTCGAAACGCATATCGTAGAGCGCATCGAGCACGTTGTCATTTAAATCTAATTCGTCGAAATACATATTTCTTATTTTTCTTTTTCCTTTTTCTTTTTTTGTCATTAATCATTAATACTTACCTCGGTGCGTTGCGGTAGCAGAAGTATGCCACGAATGCGAAGAGGAAGTTGGGCATCCAGGCAGCCAGCATAGGCGGGAAGTTGTCCTGGATGGCGAATGTGGCAGAGATGGTTTGCAGCATGATGTAGCTGAAACTCAGTGCCAGTCCGATGCCGAGCGATGTTCCCATTCCACCTTTGCGCTTGCGCGACGAGAGCGACACACCTATTATGGTAAGGATGAATGAGGCGAATGAGGTCGCAATTCGCTTGTGATATTCCACCTGGTATTGCACCACATTGCCCGAACCTCGGTTGATCTGTTTGGAGATATAATCCTTCAGTGCAGGACTGGTAAATGTTTCCTGCTGTCCCTTGGAGTATACCAGGTCGGTGGGTTCCATCATGATGATGGTGTCCTTCTCGGCTCCGCTGGTGATGTGCTCCTTCAGTCCCTGGAGCTGTCGTACCTTCCAGTTTCTTATTTTCCAGTGGTACTTGGAGTCGGAGATGGTGTCGTACTGCACCTCCATGGCGGTGAGGTGGCTTACCAATTTCTTGTCCTTGAACTTGTCAAGGCAGAAGCCGAAGCCTTTCTTGCTTTGGTTGTCGTAGTGCTGCAGATACGCGATGACGCCCCTGTCCACCTGCAGCTGTACGTTTTCTGCCGATGTGTTCTTGCTCTTCTTCTTGTACTTGATTTCGAAATTCTGTCTTACCACCGTTCCATAGGGAATAACATAGGCAGAGAGGGCATACGACATGGCCGAGAGCATGATGCAGGTAATCATGTAAGGGCGCAACAGCCGCTTGAATGAGATGCCTGATGCCATGATGGCGATAATCTCAGAGTTGCCAGCCATCTTAGATGTAAAGAAGATGACGGCAATGAAGACAAACAGCGCACTGAAGAGGTTGGCGAAGTAAGGCACGAAGTTGAGGTAATAGTCAAAGACGATAGCCCTCAGCGGTGCATGATTCTCGGTGAATTTAGGCAGGTTGTCGTTTACGTCGAACACGATAGCCACCGAGATAATCAGCAGGATAGAGAAGAAGTATGTGCCTACAAACTTCTTGATGATGTACCAGTCCATGCGCTTGATATACCTGAATGGGTTCAGGAACCTGAGTATACGCAGGAAGGCCAACTTCTTTGCGAGCCACTGTGTGACGTGTATGAGCCCAGCAAAGTGTTGTCCGAACCATCTTTTGGCTTTATAGAGCCTGCGATATTTTCTTAATTGATGAAATGTCTTCATTTTATGTTTTTGACCTTTTAATAGGTCTTTTTTTTGTTCGACCAGTCTGTCTGTGGTCTTTGCGTTTGTTCTCCCAGCCTGTGGTCTTTATATTCTTTGTCCCAGCTGGTCGATGATCGAATTTTTCCATTGCACGAAGTCTCCCTGCTCGATGTGCTGTCGCGCATCGGTGACGAGTCGCAGATAGAAGGCCAGGTTGTGTATGCTTGCTATCTGCATGGCCAGGAGTTCCTGTGCCTTGAAGAGGTGATGCAGGTAAGCCTTGGTTGTGATACGGTCGATGTCGCATCCGTCAGGGTCTATGGGACTGAAGTCCATTTCCCATTTCTTGTTGCGCATGTTCATCGTTCCGTTGTAGGTGAAGAGCATGGCGTTGCGTCCGTTGCGGGTTGGCATCACACAGTCGAACATGTCCACTCCTCGTTCTATGGCCTCGAGTATGTTCTGTGGTGTACCCACACCCATGAGATAGCGCGGCTTGTCCTTGGGCAGGATTTCGTTCACCACCTCTATCATTTCGTACATCACCTCAGTGGGCTCGCCTACGGCAAGTCCACCGATAGCATTTCCGTCGGCTCCCTTGTCTGCCACATATTTGGCCGCCTCTTTTCTCAGCTCGGGGAAGGTGCAGCCCTGCACGATGGGGAAGAGGCTTTGCTGATATCCGTACAGCGGTTCGGTCTCGTTGAAGCGTTTGAAACAGCGGTCGAGCCAACGCTGTGTCATCTCGAGACTCTTCTTGGCATACTGGAAGTCGCTTTGTCCAGGAGGACACTCGTCGAACGCCATCATGATGTCGGCACCAATAATTCGCTCAGTGTCCATCACGTTCTCGGGTGTGAAGATGTGCTTGCTTCCGTCGATGTGAGAGCGGAACTCGCACCCCTCCTCACGCAACTTTCGGATGCCTGTAAGCGAGAACACCTGGAATCCGCCACTGTCTGTCAGGATGGGTCGGTCCCATCCGTTGAAGCCATGCAGTCCGCCTGCGGCCTTGATGACCTCGAGTCCTGGTCGTAGGTATAGGTGGTAGGTGTTGCCTAAGATGATCTGTGCCTTTACCTGTTGGCGCAGTTCCTCGAAGTGCACACCTTTCACTGATCCGACAGTTCCCACTGGCATAAAGATAGGAGTCTTTATCTGTCCGTGGTCGGTGGTGATGATGCCTGTGCGTGCATCACTGGCTTTATCTGTTACTTGTAGTTCGAATTTCATTCTTCTTGTTTATATTGATTTCTCACTCTCCTTTCTTCGCATCCTCGGGAATCGTGAAATCGATGGGATGTTCCACCTTCTCGTCGGTGAGCGCGAAGTGCCATACATCGGCAACATTCTCCACATAGTGGAATTCCACTCCCTTGCGATAGATCTCAGGAATCTCCTCAATGTCTTTCTTATTGTCCTGGCAGATCACGATATCGGTAATACCGGCTCGCTTGGCGGCCAGAATCTTCTCCTTGATGCCACCTACGGGGAGAACTTTTCCACGAAGTGTTATCTCTCCTGTCATGGCTGTGTTCTTTCGTACCTTGCGCTGTGTCAGGGCCGATGCGATACTTGTAGCGATGGTGATACCAGCAGAAGGACCGTCTTTAGGAGTAGCTCCCTCGGGCACATGGATATGGATGTTCCAGTTTTCGAAGATACGATAGTCTATGCCCAAGAGGTCGGCGTGCGCCTTGACATATTCCAGCGCAATGACCGCCGATTCCTTCATCACGTCGCCCAGGTTTCCTGTCAGGGTGAGTTTGGCAGCCTTGCTCTTGCTGAGCGAGGTTTCTATGAAGAGGATTTCTCCTCCTACCGATGTCCATGCCAGTCCTGTTACCACGCCTGCATATTGGTTTCCCTGGTAGATGTCGCGTGTGAAGATAGGCTTGCCCAACAGCTCTTCCACCTCAGCAGGAGTGATGGTAGGCTTCTCCAGTTCTTCGGTATATGCCAGCTTGTATGCCATCTTGCGCAAAGCCTTGTTGATAGCTTTCTCGAGTTGGCGCACTCCGCTTTCGCGTGTATAGTGGTCTATCAGGTCTTCGATGGCTGCTTTGGTAAACTTTATCTTGGGCTCATACTTGTCGAGACCAGTATTCTTCAGTTCGCGTGGCACCAGGTGTCGCTTGGCTATCTCCACCTTCTCCTCGATGATGTATCCGCCCACCTCGATGAGCTCCATACGGTCGAGCAACGGACGTGGAATACTGCTGATATCGTTGGCAGTAGCAATGAAGAGCACCTTCGACAAATCGTAGTCTGTATCGAGATAATTGTCGTGGAAGGCATTGTTCTGTTCTGGGTCGAGCACTTCGAGCAGAGCCGATGCCGGGTTTCCGTTGATGGTGTTCTGTGTCACCTTGTCTATCTCGTCGAGGATGAATACAGGGTTGCTGCTTCCAGCCTTCTGAATGTTCTTGATGATTTGTCCGGGCATGGCTCCTATATAGGTACGGCGGTGTCCTCGTATCTCCGACTCGTCGTGCAGACCGCCCAAAGACATACGCACATATTTTCTGCCCATCGCCTCGGCGATGCTCTTTCCAAGACTTGTCTTGCCAACTCCTGGAGGGCCATAGAGGCAGAGGATAGGGCTCTTCAGGTCTCCTCGCAGCGATCTTACAGCCAAGTATTCCAAGATACGTTCCTTAACCTTTTCCATGCCATAGTGCGCTTTGTCGAGAACTTTCTTGGCATGCTTGAGGCTCAGGTTGTCCTGAGTATATTCATTCCAAGGCAAGTCTACCATGGTCTGCAGGTAGTTGACGAGGATAGAGTAGTCGGGGCTCTGTGGGTTGATGCTTTCGAGCTTGTTCAATTCCTTATTGAACGCCTTGGCTGTAGCCTCGTTCCATTTCTTGTTTTTGGCCTTTTCAGCCAGTTCTTTTCGCTCAGGATTCTTCTCGTCTCCCCCCAGTTCCTCGCGTATGTTCTTGAGTTGCTGCTGCAGGAAGTATTCTCTCTGCTGTTCGTCGAGATCGAAGCGTGTTTTCTGCTTGATGTCCGACTGTATGCTCAGCAGCTGCAGCTCTTTGTGCTCGGCTTTCAGAGCGATGTAAAGACGGTCGCTGAGGTTGTCTTTCTCCAGCATCTCCATCTTGTCCTCTATGCTGAAAGGCATGTTGCTGCAGATGAAGTTGGCAGCTATCATGGGGTTGGATATGTTGTTGAGGGCATATTCAGCCTCATTGGGCATATCATCGCAGGCATGTATGAAGTTGGTTGTTTCCTGATGCAGTGTGTCCAACAGCGTCTGGAAATGCACGTCTTCCAGGTTGGGCCACTTTTCTGGCAGACTGGTTACCTGTCCTTTATAGTAAGGACTTGTTGAAGTGATCTGTTCGAGTCGGCATCTGCCAAGAGCCTGTACCACGATGGTTATGTTACCTGATTCTATTCCTGGCAGTTCAACTGTTTTTATGAGTTTAGCAAACACACCAGTCTTATAGAGGTTTCCAGATGTGGGGTTTTCTGTAGCCTCATCTTTCTGGCAGAAGATACAGAATACCTTGTCTGGATTTTCGATTAGCTTTTGGGCGAGCTGAACGCTCTGGGGTCTTCCCACGATGATGGGTGCCAGAACGGTAGGAAAGATGACGAGATTGCGTGTGCAGAGAATAGGGTATTCTCCTGATTCTCTTTCTGCCACCAATACAGAAGCATCGCCGTCAAAATCGGCTATCATTTGAAATTGTGTATTTTGTTTTCTGTTCATATTCGTTTTTAGAATTCTTTTTAGGGTGCAAAGGTAGTCATTTTTATTGAATTCAGAGGGGTTGGTATAGATATTTTAATATATTCGTGGCATTTTTTTGTAAAAATGATAAAATAAAACAGACTTGTTTGCGTTTTTCCTGAGGTAAGCGAAAGTTGCGTAAATCAGAATAAAAACAAGAAACGGTGGCAGATTTTCAATTCAAACATTTTGGAATCATGCAGGATAAGTGCGGCATGAAGGTAGGCACAGACGGCGTACTCTTGGGAGCGTGGGCTTTGGGAGGCAGCAGGGTGCTGGATATAGGTACGGGGACAGGTCTCGTAGCACTCATGATGGCTCAGCGTTTTCCGCAGTCAGTAGTCGATGCCATCGATATTGACGAGGAGGCTTGCAGGCAGGCTGCCGAGAATGTGGCGGCAAGTCCTTTTGCCGGAAGTGTGCATGTGAGTCATTGTCCGCTGCAGGATTTTCAGTCTTCCCAGCCTTACGATGCCATCGTCAGCAATCCGCCTTTCTTTGTCGACAGTCTGAAGAATCCTGATGTCAAGCGCTCGCTTGCCCGGCACACAGACACACTGCCTTTTGCCGACCTCTTTGCCGGAGCCAGACGTCTGCTTACGGAACATGGTTTCCTGTCGATTGTTGTACCCACAGAAGTGTTTGGCAGGGTGGAGGAAGAGGCTTATTATAAGGGCTTTACGCTTGTTCGCAAATGTATGGTGAAGACTGTGGAGCGCAAGGCTCCCAAACGGCTTCTTCTTACCTTCTCCCGTAGCCGTATGGGCAACTTTGAGGAGTCTACAGAAGTGCTCCAGTTGTCGGATGGCAGTCGTTCGGAATGGTATTCCCGGTTAACGGAAGAATTTTATATCAAGTAGATTTCAAAGGAGTTTTCAAGGGATTTCAAGGAAGTTAAGAAGTTATCGCTCCCTGCGGTCGCTGAGGAGCTAAGCCAAATGCTTAAGTGGACTTGAAATTAAACAATCCCTTAAAGGCATTTGTCTTAACACCTTAACTCCTTAACTTCTTAACTCCTTAATTCCTTCGTCAAGCATCATAAGTTCAGTTTGCTCTGCACGAGTTTGCTCAGCGCCTCCACCTTTCTTCCTTGCTCTCTGATGTCGCTTCTCACGGCATTGAGACCGTTGAAGAAATCGGCAAAGGCCGACTGTATGGCGTTGGGTTTCCGGGCATTCTTGTCGGCAAATGGGTTGACGATAATCTTGATGCCTTTCTCCTCCAAGTGCACATCAATGTCAGCACCCGTCATAACCGGGTCGCCGTCATAATGGATGACACCAGGCTTGGTGCGGGTGATATGCAGCTTTTTGCATCTGAACGACTTAATCTTGGAGTGCTTGTCGAGCGTCTTGTTGAACATATCGAAACTTACCTGCGGAGCCTCCAGTACATCGAAAGGCTCCATGATGACCACGTCCATCAGTCCGTCGCTCATTGATGCCTGTGGAGCGATATAGGCGTTGTTGCCATATTGCGATGCGTTGGCACACGAGATGAGGAAGGCCTTGTATTGCTTTGTTCCCGTCTCGTCCTCGAGGGTGTAGGTTTCAGGCTGATACTTCAGTCCTTCTCTCAGAATGTTCTCAGCATAGCTGATGGGTCCTCGTTTGCCGCTTTCGGCAAACTTCATGCTTACGAAGGCGTCAAATCCCATACCGCAGGTACAGAAGAAAGGATAGCCGTTGATGACCCCATAGTCGAGGTCGTGAATCTCGCATTGGTTGATGATCTCAATACTCTTTTTCAGGTTCATGGGCAGCATGAGGTGACGAGCCAGTCCGTTGCCCGATCCACAAGGCAGAATTCCCAGGGCTGTGTCGGAGTGTACGATGGCTCTTGCCACTTCGTTGACAGTACCGTCACCTCCCACAGCCACCACAATGTCAACATGAGCCTCCTTCGCCTCGGAAGCAATTTCCGATGCGTGTCCGGCTCTTTCCGTAGTTCTTATCTCGTACTCAAAGCGGTCCTTGTCCAGAATGCTATCTATCAGGTTGGGGATGGATGCTTTGCTTGCCGTGCCCGAGATAGGATTCATGATAAAAACGATCTTCTTCTTCATCTAATTAGACAGAATTTTATGAATATTCAGTTGCAAAAGTAATAAAATTAGTATAAAAACGCCTTTTTAGACCCTAAAAAAACACTAAAAATCAACTTTCTTGGAAAAAATCACGATATATTAGTTCTTTTTTGTATCTTTGCACCCTGTAAACTTAGAAATTATAAAAAGTACACCTATTCATAATGGGACAATTACAAGAAAAATACAAGAATTATCGTGAACCTCAGAAGTATATGGCTGCCGGTGTGTACCCATACTTCCGTGAGATCACCAGTAAGCAGATGACGGAAGTTACCGACATCGATGGACATAAGATTTTGATGTTCGGTTCCAATGCTTATCAGGGTTTGACCAACGATCAGCGTGTTATCGATGCAGCCAAGGCTGCTCTCGACAAGTATGGTTCCGGTTGTGCAGGAAGCCGTTTCCTCAATGGAACCCTCGACCTTCACGTACAGCTCGAGAAGGAGTTGGCCGAGTTCATGCACAAGGATGAGACCCTGTGCTTCTCTACAGGTTTCTCTGTCAACCAGGGCGTGTTGGCTTGTGTGGTAGGCCGCAATGACTATATCATCTGCGACGACCGCGACCACGCCAGTATCGTAGACGGCCGCCGTCTTTCGTTTGCAACCCAGCTGCACTATAAGCACAATGATATGGAGGACCTTGAGCGCGTACTCAAGACCTTGCCTCATGAGGCTATCAAGCTGATCGTTGTCGATGGCGTCTTCTCTATGGAGGGCGACCTGGCCAACTTGCCAGAGATTGTCAAGTTGAAGCACAAGTACAACTGCTCCATCATGGTGGACGAGGCTCATGGCCTGGGTGTGTTTGGCAAGCAGGGACGTGGCGTATGCGATCACTTTGGTCTTACCGACGAGGTCGACCTCATCATGGGTACATTCTCCAAGAGTCTGGCGTCTATCGGTGGTTTCATCGCATCAGACAAGGACACCATCAACTTCCTGCGTCATTCTTGCCGTACTTATATCTTCAGTGCATCCAACACTCCAGCAGCCACAGCAGCAGCCTTGGAGGCTCTTCACATCATTCAGAACGAGCCAGAGCGCTTCGAGCAGTTGTGGGATGTTACCAACTACGCCCTGAAGCGTTTCCGTGAGGAAGGTTTCGAGATTGGCGAGACAGAGAGTCCTATCATTCCTCTCTATGTGCGCGATGCTATGAAGACTTTCGAGGTAACCAAGAAGGCTTACGACCGTGGCGTATTCATCAACCCAGTCATCCCTCCAGCATGTGCTCCTCAGGACACATTGGTACGTTTCGCCCTCATGGCTACTCATACCAAGGAGCAGGTAGAACGCGGTGTGAAAATTCTGAAGGAGGTCTTCGTAGAGGAAGGCGTCATCAAGTAAGCGCTACTTATATTGGAATTACACCTAATTTATATTATAGAGAGAGGCAGCCCTTGGAATGAAGGGCTGCCTTTTTGGAAAATAAGTGTTTTGTGACGGTAAAATAATAACGAGATAAGAAAATATGATTTCAGTAGAAGGCTTGAAAGTCGAGTTTGGCGTAAAACCTCTCTTCCACGATGTGAACTTTGTCATCAACGACCGTGACCGCATAGCCCTGGTGGGCAAGAACGGAGCAGGTAAGTCGACGATGCTCAAGATACTTTGTGGTATGCAGAAACCAACAGATGGCGTTGTGGCTGTGCCCAACGAGACAACGATAGGCTATCTGCCACAGGTGATGAAGTTGCAGGACGACACCACCGTGAAGGAGGAAACCCGCAAGGCCTTTGCTCATAACACAGAGATGAAGGCACGTCTCGACAAGATGCAGCAAGAGATGGCCGACCGTACCGACTATGAGAGCGAGTCGTATGCCCAACTGGTAGAGAAGTTTACCCAGGAGCATGAACGCTACATGATGATGGGCGGCGAGAACTATGAGGCAGAGATAGAGCGCACGCTTACAGGTCTGGGCTTCACCCGCGAGGACTTCGACCGTCCTACCCGTGAGTTCTCTGGTGGATGGCGTATGCGTATCGAGTTGGCTAAGATACTGTTGCAGAAACCCGATGTGCTTCTTCTCGACGAGCCTACCAACCATCTCGATATAGAGAGTATACAGTGGTTGGAGCAGTTTCTTGCCCAGAGTGCCAAGGCGGTGGTGCTGGTCAGCCACGACCGTGCCTTTATTAACAATGTGACCAACCGCACCTTAGAGATAACCTGCGGCAGGGTAGAGGACTATCGTGTGAAATACGACGAATATGTGGTACTTCGTGCAGAGCGCCGCGAACAGCAGTTGCGAGCCTACGAGAACCAACAGAAGGAGATTGCCGATATCAAGGACTTTATAGAGCGTTTCCGCTACAAGCCCACCAAGGCCGTGCAGGTGCAGAGCCGCATCAAGCAGTTGGAGAAGATCGTGCCCATAGAGGTCGACGAGGTTGACAACAAGCAGATGCACCTCAAGTTTCCACCCTGTCTTCGCAGTGGCGACTATCCCATTATCTGCGACGAGGTGCGCAAGGATTATGGCTCGCATACAGTTTTCGACCACGTCACCCTTACCATCAAGCGCGGTGAGAAAGTGGCTTTCGTCGGCAAGAACGGCGAGGGAAAGTCCACACTTGTGAAGTGTATCATGGGCGAGATTCCGTTTACAGGAACGCTGAAGATAGGCCACAATGTGCAGATAGGCTATTTCGCACAAAACCAGGCACAGCTCTTAGACGAGCGCCTTACCATCTTCCAGACCATAGACAATGTGGCCACGGGCGATATGCGCCTCAAGGTGAACGATCTCTTGGGAGCATTCATGTTTGGCGGCGAGACCTCTGAGAAGTATGTCAAGGTGCTCAGTGGCGGCGAGCGCAGCCGACTGGCAATGATCAAGTTGCTGCTCGAGCCTGTCAACCTCCTGATTCTCGATGAGCCAACCAACCATCTCGACATGCAGTCGAAGGATGTTCTCAAGGAAGCCATCAAGGCCTTCGACGGAACAGCCATCATCGTGAGCCACGACCGTGAGTTCCTCGACGGACTGGTAGACAAGGTGTATGAGTTTGGTGGCGGAAAGGTACGCGAGCATCTGGGCGGCATCTACGACTATCTGCGTGCCCACAATGCCGAGACCATTCAGGCAGCCCTTGCCAAGGGCGAGCCATCCATGGGCGCTTCTTCAGCCAAGCCACAGCAGCAGGACGCATCGCTTGCCGCAACAGACAATGCGTCGTCGAAGAAGCAGAGTTACGCCGAGCACAAGGAACAGCAGAAGAAGATTCGCAAGGCCGAGAAGGCGGTGAAGGACTGCGAGCAGCGTATCGCCACCTTGGAAAAACGCAAGAAGGAGATTGACGATTTGCTGATGAAGCCCGAGAATGCCACCAACATGGAGCTTGTCACAGAGTACACCTCGCTGATGCAGAAACTCGATGAGGAGAACGACAACTGGCTCGTCCTCTCCGAGGAGCTGGAAGAAGTGTCAGGGCAATAAAATCCAGACAAAACAACAATAACCAAATAATTATAACATTATGAACATGAAGATGATTATCCCGATGGTGATGATAGCAGCCATGCCTATGGGTGCAGACGCACAAAACAAGTCGGGACTTGTCATGAGCAATCTTGACAAGACGACAAAGCCTGCCGACGATTTCTATCAGTTTGCCACAGGCGGATGGCAGAAGAACAATCCTTTGCCAGCAGCCTACAGCCGCTATGGAAGCTTCGACCAGTTGCAGGAAAACAACAACAAGCGTATCAACAGCATCTTGGGCGAGCTCCAGAAAAAGAGCTACAAGAAGGGAAGTATCGAGCAGAAACTGTCCGACTTCTACAAGTTGGCGATCGATGTCGACCGTCGCAACAAGGAGGGCATAGCTCCCGTAAAGCCTCTGCTCGACGAGATAGCTGCTGCCCAAACCAAGGCCGACCTGCAGAAATTGCAGATCAAGTATGCCTGGATGGGACTCGGAGTAAGCTATGGTGCTGGTTTCGGTGCCGACGAGAAGAATGTCACTCAGAACATCTACAATCTCTCGCAGGGCGGTCTCACCCTTGGCGCCAAGGATTATTACCTCAACAACGATGCCGCCACTGTGGCCATCCGTGAGGCTTACAAGGCATATCTTGCCAAGATGTTCCAGCTCTATGGTTTCTCTGCAGCCGATGCTGTCCAGTATGCACAGGCCATCTTCCTGCACGAAACCAGTCTTGCCTTTGTTTCCAAGAGCCGCACCGAGCTTCGTGACCCACAGGCCAACTACAACAAGATGACTCTCAAGCAGTTCTGTGAAAACTATCCCAACATACCTCTCGAGGCCTTGGCCAATGGCGAGGGCATCAAGAGCGAGTATATGCAGGAACTCATTGTAGGTCAGCCAGCATTCTTTGCTGCCTACGACAAGCTTTCGGCAGCCGAGAACGCCTCTGTCCTGAAGGCGCTGATGCTCTGGAGTGTCATCCGCAGCTCTTCCGCTTACCTGACCGATGAGATTCGCGAGGCCAACTTCGACTTCTTCGGCAAGACCATGAGTGGCCGTCAGGAGGACTATCCTCTCTGGAAGCGTGCCACCAATCAGGTAGAGAATCAGATGGGTGAGGCGCTTGGCCGCATCTACTGCAAGAAGTTCTTCCCCGAGAGTTCCAAGAAGATGATGGAGACCCTGGTAAAGAACCTGCAGGTCAGCTTGGGCGAGCGCATCGACGCACAGACCTGGATGAGCGACGTAACCAAGGCTGCAGCCCATAAGAAGCTCGATAAGTTCTATGTCAAGATAGGTTATCCCAACAAGTGGACCGACTACAGCCTGCTCAACATCGATCCTTCCAAGAGTTACTACGAGAATGTGTTGGCTTGCCGCAAGTTTGCCAACGACAAGGAGATTGCCGAGAAGGCCGGAAAGCCAGTCGACAGAGACGAGTGGTACATGACTCCACAGACCGTCAATGCCTACTACAATCCTACCACCAACGAGATCTGTTTCCCTGCCGGAATCCTGCAGTATCCTTTCTTCGACCCCAAGGCCGACGAGGCGTTCAACTATGGCGCCATCGGTGTCGTGATAGGTCATGAGATGACTCACGGTTTCGACGATCAGGGCCGCCAGTATGATGCTACTGGCAATCTGCAGGACTGGTGGACAGCCGACGATGCCAAGGGCTTCAATCAGCGTGCCGACATGTATGCCGACTTCTTCAGCAATATCAAGGTATTGCCCGACCTGAATGGCAACGGCCGTTTCACACTGGGCGAGAATCTTGCCGACCATGGCGGTTTGATGGTAGCCTTCAATGCTTTGAAGAATGTCACCGCCAAGAAGCCCCTCAAGAACAAGGACGGTTTCACTCCAGCTCAGCGCTTCTTCCTGGCCTACGCAGGCGTATGGGGACAGAACATCACCGAGAAGGAGATACGTCAGCGCGTCAAGAACGACCCACACTCTTTGGGCAAATGGCGTGTCGACGGAGCCCTGCCACATATCGATGCCTGGTATGAGGCCTTCGGCGTGAAGCCGGGCGACAAGATGTTCATTCCTAAGAATGAGCGACTGGAACTTTGGTAATAATCGATAAAAAGAAGGATGCTGAAAGAAATTTTGGCATCCTTTTTTCATTATCTCATTGAAAAAGTGTATTTTTGCACAAAATTAGAGAAAGGAATAGAATCATGCCATTAAGATTGCCAGATAAATTGCCAGCCATAGAGCTGCTGAAGCACGAGAACATTTTCGTCATGGACGAGAGTAGGGCGCACAGTCAGGAGATTCGCCCCCTGCGTATCGTAGTGCTCAACCTCATGCCGCTGAAGATAACAACGGAGACCGATCTCGTCAGACTGCTCTCCAACACACCACTGCAGATAGAGGTGTACTTCATGAAACTGAAGAGCCATACTCCCAAGAACACCCCCATCGAGCACATGATGATGTTCTACAAAGACTTTGCCGAACTGTCAAAGCAGAAGTTTGATGGCATGATCGTAACGGGTGCACCCATCGAAACCATGCAGTACGAGGACGTGGAATACTGGCCCGAGATTCAGCAGATCTTCGACTGGGCTCGTACCCATGTCACCTCCACACTCTACATCTGCTGGGGCGCGCAGGCAGGACTTTACCATTTCTATGGCGTACCCAAGCATCCACTCAGCAAGAAGATGTTTGGCATCTTCCGGCAGAAATCCCTCGACCCCTCGCTGCCTATCTTCCGTGGCTTCGACGACTGGTTCGCCATGCCGCAGAGCCGCCATACCGAGGTGCGACGCGAGGACATCGAGAAGGTGCCGGGGCTTGACATCATAGCCGAGTCGCCCGAAAGCGGTGTGAGCATCGTGATGGCACGTGGCGGCAGGGAGTTCTTTGTCACGGGCCATTTGGAGTACGCTCCCGACACACTCGACAAGGAATACCGTCGCGACCTGGGCAAGCGTGATGACGTCGACTTGCCCAAGAACTATTATTATCACGACGATCCCACCGAGGAGCCCTTGGTGACCTGGAGGGCGCATGCCAACCTGTTCTACAGCAACTGGATCAACTATTACGTTTACCAGGAGACACCTTATAATATTGATGACATCAAGTAAGCGCGAAAGCGAAGAAGCGAAAAAGCGAAGAATGAGAACTTTGGAATTGCTGGCACCTGCCAAAAATTTAGAGTGCGGCATCGCAGCCATCGACCATGGCGCAGATGCCGTATATATCGGAGCACCCAAGTTTGGTGCCCGTGCGGCTGCGGGTAACTCGATCGAGGATATCCGTCAGCTGTGCGACTACGCCCATCAGTTTCATGCCAAGGTGCATGTCACGGTCAACACCATAGTCTACGATTCCGAGATCAGGGACACCCTGCAGATGATTCAGCAGTTGCAGGCAGCCGGTGTCGATGCCCTGCTGTTGCAGGACATGGGTGTGCTCTATGCCCTTCAGGGCGAGGGCCCTCTGTCGACAGAGGGCGGGTGGACAGAGTTACTGCATTCCAGCACCCAGTGCGACACCAGGACTGCCGACAAGGTGAAGTGGCTTCAGTCGTTGGGCTTTCATCGGGCAGTATTGGCTCGCGAGCTCTCGGTCAGTGAGATAGAGGCCATTCATGCCGCCGTGCCCGATATGGAGCTCGAGGTGTTCGTCCATGGTGCGCTTTGTGTGTGCTATTCCGGCGTGTGCTATGCGTCAGAGTACTGTTTCGGCCGCTCTGCCAACAGGGGCGAGTGCGCCCAGTTCTGCCGCATGAAGTTCGACCTTCTCGATGCCGACGGACAGGAGATCGAGCATCAGCGCCATCTGCTGTCCCTCAAGGATATGTGCCAGATAGACAACCTGGAGGCCTTGGCTGATGCCGGAGCCTGCTCGTTCAAGATCGAAGGCAGGTTGAAGGATGCCGACTATGTGAAGAATGTGGTGGCAGCCTACAGCCAGCGCCTCGACGACATCTGCCGCCAGCGCCCCGGCGAGTATGAGCGTCCATCGCTGGGCAGACCCCGCTATGCTTTCGAGCCCAACCTGAAGAAGACTTTCAACCGTGGTTTTACCCATTATTTCCTTCGTGGCAGACAGATGGACATCACCTCCTTCGACACCCCGAAGGCCATCGGCGAGTATGTGGGAAAGGTGAAGGAGCTGCGCGGCAACAGTTTCAATGTAGCATCCGTGGCGAGCTTTGCCAATGGCGACGGCTTGTGTTTCATCAATGACGAGCGCGAGTTGGAAGGCTTCCGTGTCAACCGTGCCGAGGGCAACCGCCTCTTCCCCTTAGAGATGCCTCGCCATCTGCGTCCCGGAGTGGCGCTCTATCGCAACAACGACGTCGCTTTCAGCAGGATATTGGCAGGCAGAACGGCAGAACGGAAGATTCCTGTCAAGATCGTCTTCGACTTGTACGATGAGGACGCTGTGAGCGGCTTCTCTGCCACTGCCTATTACTGCAAGGAGCAGGGAAAGACCCCATTCGTGAGCGGAGATGCCGAGCAGCATGCCTCCTTGGAATACATGGCTACTGAAGCCGTAGCCTTTGAGCACAGCATGGCGAAAAAGCCGCAGCGCGAGAATATCATCAAACAACTCAGCAAGTTGGGCGGAACCATCTATGAGTGCCGTGAGGTGGAGATTCGCAATGCAGCCGACCAGTATTTCATCCCCAGCAGTGTGCTTACCGACCTGCGCCGTTCTTTGGTGTCAGCCCTGTCGGGAGCCGTTGCAGCCCCGGAGGCATCACAAACAGAGGCTTCCGCCGACAAGACATCGCCCGCAAAGGCATGGCAGCCGGAATACGCCAAGTACAGCTATCTCTACAATATCGCCAATCAGAGTGCCCGCTCTTTCTATCAGGCACACGGCATGGCGAAGCCAGGCTATGCCTTCGAGCTGCGCAACGGGGCAGAGCGGCAGGAGGAGGTTCTGCTGATGCAGTGCCGCCACTGTTTGCGTTATTCGTTGGGCTATTGTGTGAAGCGGGGAGGACGCAAGCCCACGTGGAAGGAACCGCTCTTCCTTCGTCTGGGCGACGGCAGGAAGTTCCGCCTCCAGTTTGCCTGCAACGAATGCCAGATGAATGTGTATTCTGAGCGTTGAAAAAAGAATGATATATGAGCAAAGTAAAACGAAATACATGGATTACCTGTTGTCTGTTGGGCATGCTGTTGCTGCTCAGCGGTTGCTATCATCGTCATGGTGGCAAGGCTCAGCATGCCGCCCTGATAGAGTACAGCGACCGGCAACTCGACTCCATCTCGTTTTCCTCCACGCATCATTACACCAACAAATACAACTTTGTAGTCAGTTCCGACTCACTCATGCTGATACGTCAGCAGCCGGAGGAGTATGTCAACCATCTGCGCATCGACTCCTTTGCCGTCAGGAAGCACTGCCTGCTGGTCGTTTCCGACATACGCATCATTCCCCAGGACGCAGAAGACTCTGTATGGGTACAGTTGGCCACCGAGGAGAATGAGTTTGGCTGGACACACGAGTCCCGTCTGTTGCCCCGTGTCGTCCCCGACGATCCCATCTCTCAGTTCATCCTCATCTTCAGCAACACCCACCTGCTCATCTTCATGATCGTCATCGTGTTGATTTCTGTGGCTTATCTTCTGCGCAAGATATCCCACAGCAATGCGCGCATCGTTCATTTCAACGACATCGACTCGCCATATCCTACGGCATTGGTGCTGATGGTGTCGCTCTCAGCGGCTTTCTATGCCACCATCCAGTTGTTTGCACCCGAGATGTGGCGTCATTTCTATTTCCATCCCACTCTCAATCCCTTTGCCGTACCCCGTGTGTTGGGATTCTTCCTGGCGTCTGTTTGGGCGATATTGATATTGGCATTGGCTTGTCTCGACGAGGTAAAGCATCGTCTCAGTCTTGGCGATGCCATCCTGTATCTGGGAGGTCTTGTCGGAGTCTGTGCAGTCGATTACATCATCTTCAGTCTCTGCACACTATATTATGTGGGTTATGTCCTCTTGGCATTCTACTTCTGGTTTGCCATCCGCCGTTTCCTGCGTCGATGAGACGGAAAGGAAGAAATAAATGTCGATGTGGCAAGACGGTTTGCTTTCGCTGACGGCTTTCATTATGTGAAATTGATGACTGTGAAAAGTGAGAAGAAGATGTCGTTTTGTAAAATCTGTTTACTGCGTTCTTTGCACCGAAAATTCCTGTTTCTCAATAATGCATATTTATACATTCTGCCTTGATAATGTGGCTTAGTATATTTATACAAATTCACGGATTGGAAACTGCAATAAGTATACATAGTAAAAGTTAAATATGAGCTAACTTTTCTCTTTTATGTTATATATTGTTAATTTAAAGACTTTTACTTACCTTTTCATGAACAGATTTTAAGAAAAGTCTGGAGTTCTGAATATGATTTTTTCCCCGTTTCTGCACTGCCGTTTGGATGATAAATATGTAATGTTACTTTACTGCGTACTCTTTCAGTAAAATCAGTCATTAGTCATTAGTCATTAGTCATTAAGAAAAATGGAAAAAACTCAATAAAGAATATATAATAAATATATATATATTTATTATATATTCTTTATTGGATAAAAATCGAATTTTCAAAATTCCTTAATGACTAATGACTAATGACTAATGACTAAAAAATAAGTTGTTCGCTTTTATAAAGCTGATGGTAATACGCAAAAAATCGAAGTTTTCGTATTCCACACATACACAGCAACTTACAGCACTGTTTCTTGTCATTTTTAACCTGCTTTGCTTAACAAGTTACCCCCGTTTTTGAACAAACAGCCGAAAAATGTCGTATCTTTGCAGAAGAAAAGCAGCACTCGGCAATTTGAAAGCAAGCTTTCATTGCGCTCGTTTGCATTTTCTTTGCACCGTCAACCAATGAAAGTGCTCAGGGAGCCTCGCAGGAGGCATCTATTACGACCAAGGGCGGTCACAATAGACGACAGGCGCCGGTCATCTATTAAGACCCAAAGGTGGCACTATCGGGCAGCTGACAAAGTAATAAACTATCATTTCTAAAACCTACAGAACTATGATTAATTACAGCATCGTAAAGC
>ERZ773165.56-NODE-56-length-93552-cov-10.388943_pt1 | contig 93552 bp, 85 predicted proteins | sample MGYA00581003_ERZ773165 | MGnify/ENA primary metagenome ERZ773165 (study PRJEB29015, sample SAMEA2737817) | human gut metagenome | biome: human gut; feature: human-associated habitat; material: faeces | place: China | collected 2012 ... | reverse complement strand
AGGGTGGGCAATCACCTTCGAACGTGAGATAATGTACTTTACAGCAGGTAATTGCTTACTTGCGAAAGTTGAATTAGTAATATTACTGGCCGACCGATGCGGACCGGCATTGTTCAAACCTTGCCTCTGCCCTTTGCCCAAACTTTGAGAAGCTTTTGGATATTCCCGAAAAAGTAGTACCTTTGCACACGGAATGTGGAGAGATTTGCCTGCTTGCAACCACACTAAAAAATGCTAAAATATTTCATATTGTGTTTTTGGTGTCGCTCCACGTATTCCGCATACGTTGGAGTTTTTTGTTTTCGCCTGCCGCGCTGAAATGCGACGTTTGAAATTAATGGCCGAAGAATTTGGCCCATTATGGCGAAATGATTGAAATTATAAATATAACACATTATGAATTACTTATTTACAAGCGAATCAGTTTCCGAGGGACATCCTGACAAGGTGGCGGATCAGATCTCGGACGCTATCCTGGACGAGTTCCTCAGCCAGGATCCTGAGTCAAAGGTGGCCTGCGAGACATTCTGCTCGACGGGTTTGGTGGTGATCGGCGGCGAGGTGCGCTCGGACGAGGCGTACGTTGACGTCCAGAAGGTTGTGCGCGGCGTGATCAACCGCATCGGCTACAACAAGGCCGAATATATGTTCGACGGCAACTCGTGCGGAGTCCTTTCCGAAATCCACGAGCAGAGCCAGGACATCAACCGCGGCGTGGTGCGCGAGAACCCTGAAGACCAGGGAGCCGGCGACCAGGGAATGATGTTCGGCTACGCCTGCAAGGACACGGAGGACTATATGCCGCTCCCGCTATACCTCTCGCAGATTGCCCTCCAGGCGCTGGCGGACATACGCCACAACACCCCAGGGCTGATGCCTTACCTAAGGCCTGACTCCAAGTCCCAGTTCACCATTGAATATGACGAGTCACACCATCCGGTGCGTGTCCACACAATCGTCATCTCGACCCAGCACGATGACTTCGTGGCAGAGGAACTCGGGAATATCACATATTCGGAGGCGGTTCGCCAGTTCGGTCAGGACAAGGTCGATCAGGCGATGCACGACAAGATTGAGGCGGATGTCAGGAATATCCTCCTGCCTAAGTTAAAGGCGGCCCTCAACCCTCAGACGGCCGCCCTGTTCAAGGACGATTTCATCCTGCACGTCAATCCGACCGGCAAGTTCGTGATCGGCGGCCCCGCGGGGGACACCGGTCTCACCGGCAGAAAGATCATCGTGGACACCTACGGTGGCAAGGGCGCGCATGGTGGCGGAGCCTTCTCCGGCAAGGACCCGAGCAAGGTTGACCGTTCGGCTGCCTACGCGGCAAGGCACATAGCCAAGAATATGGTCGCGGCCGGTGTCGCTGACGAAATGCTTGTCCAGGTCGCCTACGCAATCGGTGTGGCGAGACCTGTGAGCATATTCGTGGACACTTATGGAACCGGCGTCGTGCCTGACGCCGAGATCGCCCGCAAGATAGAGGATCTCTTCGACCTCCGTCCCGCCGCCATCATCCGCAAGTTCGAGCTCAAGAACCCGATCTACGAACCGACCGCCGCCTACGGCCACTTCGGCCGCAAGCCGTACACCAAGACCGTGAAGGTCGGCAAACCGGGACACCAGACCGACAAGCCAGTCCAGTTCTTCGGCTGGGAGAAGCTCGACGCCGTGGAGGGAATCAAAAAGGCGTTCGGAATATAGCGGCGCTTCTTACGGCGGAACTTTATGGTGCCGCTTCTTACGGCGGAACTTATTATTGTATCGCTTCTATAATTATTGTGCCATTTGTCGCTTCTTGAACAGAGACCAAGTAACCACGGGCGAGTCTCTCACAGATTCACGCCCGGAGAGTCACGTTTTTGTGACGGAGAAAGGAAGGGCGGCTGACAGGGATTGCCCATGCGCACCCCAAGGGCGGGATTCAGCCCAAATGCCGCTCGTGGAGTAACGTTTGAGACACTACGGGCGAGTCTCTCACAGATTCATGCCCGGAGAGTCACGTTTAGGTGACGGAGAAAGCAAGGACGGCTGACAGGGATTGCCCATGCGCACCCCAAGGGCGGGATTCCGCCCAAATGCCGCTCGTGGAGTAACGTTTGAGACACCACGGGCGAGTCTCTCACAGATTCATGCCCGGAGAGTCACGTTTAGGTGACGGAGAAAGCAAGGACGGCTGACAGGGATTGCCCATGCGCACCCCAAGGGCGGGATTCAGCCCAAAAGCCGCCTGGGTACTTTGTCCGGGGATTCGACGGATCGGGAAGAAATCTGGTCGGAGTCTCGGTAGGGGTTCTTCATTGATGCGCATTGTTTTCCGCATCGGTCTTCTTACAAGAGCTGTCCGAACGACAAAGCGGTCATAAGAAAAAGAGATTCCCACATTTTGGTAACGTGCAAAATGTGGGAATCTCTTTTTCTTTGGCCGCCTAAGCACGAAGTCGCTTTGGTACTTCTACAAGCTCTGAGGCGATTGTCCGCTCAGTGGTAATCGCCAATGCTCAAAACACTTCAGGGGCCAGCAAGGTGGCTTTGAGGAATGGCACTGTCATCGAAGGAACGGTGACGACGCAAGGTGACGACATTATCGTCACTACGGCAAACGGGGATATGTTCTTTTATTCGTGTTCCGAGATTTCAAGCATAACCGCACCGAGAGATTCTAATGTATCAAGAGTGGAATCATCATCTCCATCTTTGTCTTTCAGGGAATATAAAAGAGCGGCAAAGGCAGCGTGGAGAGATGTGAAAACAACTGAGTTTTGGGGAGACAATACCACTTCTATGGACTACTATCATGGATACAGAACGAGAAAAAGACTTAGCACGATTTTCTGCTGTTCCGGAGCGGCAGTGACTTTTGCCGGAATTATATTTGCCATTGATTACGAGGCCGACATCGACGAACTCTTTCTTTCGCTCGCTCCAGGAAGTGCTTTACTGATCGCCGGCTGCGTACTGGCGGCCCCTGCGAAGGCCAAACTCAGGCGCAGTTACGATTATTATGACAACTGTGGAAAGAGCCATGCCATCAACATTTCCACCACACCTGATGGGAGGAGTTTTACCTACAGGAACAACAATTCGTTGGAGTTCGCTAGTGTTGACATATCTTATAACTTTGACAGTATTGATGTGGATGCGGACGACGCGGATGACGGCAACGTCGGAAAGCCAAGGCTTCATAGGAAATCAGTCGCGACAGGGAAGTCGGATGTTGACACCAACATTCCTTCATCCGGGATTGTCAACGACAAGACATTTGCCGTGATCGTCGCGAATGAGAAGTATCAGTCAGTCACTGAAGTGGATTGCGCCGAGAATGATGGGAACATGTTCAGAGAATACTGCCATAAGACTCTTGGTGTTCCGGAGAAGAACATCCATTTTGTGCCCAACGCCACACTTGTGAATATGTGGGCTCAAGTAGATTGGCTTGAGAGCATCGCGAAAGCTTATGACGGGGATGCAAGCCTGATTTTCTATTATGCCGGGCATGGGATACCGGACGATGGGACAAGAGACGCATATCTTTTGCCAGTCGATGGCAGTGGCTCCAATGTCAAGACAGGTTACAAATTAAGTGAGCTCTATTCAAGTCTTTCAAAGTTCCCAACGAGACAGACGGTCGTCCTTTTGGACGCATGTTTTTCAGGAGCCGAACGAACAGGGGACATGCTTGTCGCGGCACGCGGTGTGGCGCTTAAGTCTAAAAAGGAAGTTCCAAAAGGAAATCTCATCGTCTTTTCAGCCGCTTCCGGAGACGAGACAGCTTACCAGTATACTGATAAAGGTCATGGTTTGTTCACGTATTTTCTTCTGAAGAAGTTAAAAGAGACAAAAGGCGATGTTTCCCTTGGAGATCTGGCAGCATATGTTCAGGAACAGGTGTACCGCCACTCTGTCATCGAGAATTCAAAAAGCCAGACTCCGACTGTAATCCCGTCAAGCGAGCTTTCCGGAGACTGGGCAGCACTGCGCCTCACACAAAGTGTGGAGGATAATTAATTGATGTTAAGGACATAAGGCCGCTCTCCTCCACACGCAAACGGTGATGAGGAGTTCCCAAGATTTCGCTGATTGACAACATGTTGGACTCCACATAGTTCCGTGCGGCACCACTGCGACATCGCGGACAGAAGAAAAGTCATTCCCGAATTTTTGTAACGTGAAAAATTCGGGAATGACTTTTCTTTGGCCGCCTCCGCACAAAGTCGGTTCGACAAGGAATGTAACTTCCGGCAGTCCCGGCGGGCCTCCGCACAAGGTCGCTTCGACAAGGGCTGTAACCGCAACCTACTCCCCGCGGTCAAGTTCGCGGCGGATGTCTTTCTCCTTGATGGTGGCGCGCTTGTCGTAGATTTTCTTTCCTTTGGCGAGGGCGATGACGAGTTTGGCGAGGCCGTTGCCGTTGATGAAAAGCTTGGTGGCCACGATGGTGAGGCCTTTCTCCTTGACGGCCTGACGCAGGTGACGGAGCTCACGCTTGGTCAGCAGGAGCTTGCGGTCACGCATCGGCTCGTGCTGCCCCCAGGAGCCCCAGAAGTACTGGGCGACGTTCATACCCTTGACAAACAACTCGTTGCCAACGAAATAACAGAACGAATCAACCAACGAGGCCTTGCCCATACGGATTGACTTGATCTCCGTGCTGACCAAGGATATTCCCGCCACATAGGTTTCAAGGAACTCGTAGTCGAACGAGGCACGGCGGTTGCGTATCTCTACCTTATGCTCTTTCTGCTTTGGCATATTCACAAATACATTTTCAATCAATCAGCACCGCAACGACAAGTCTCATCCATTCATCTTCCGGCACGCAGCGAAGCGGTGATTATGTTCATAGGCCACAAAGATAATCACTTTTCTTGGTGTTGCGGCCAAAAATGCTTAAGTTTGTCAATTACAGCCATTCCGGGCGAATGGCTTAGTAACATGAAAAAATAAGTTGCCTCAGATTAAGAGAAGATTCTCGAGGATGGATTTCTTTTTGAAGAAGGAGTGTGCCGGTGGCACATGACTGATGAGAAGAGAGATATAGACCGAAAAGATTCCTTAAGATGATGCAGGTTATTTTTTGAAGGTTACTTAGTAAGCGGGAAAGAACTGATTGCCGCAGGTTTGACGATTATTAAATATTCAATATCATGAAAAGACGACTTATCCTGGCGGCGACGGCCGTCATCGCGATGTTCCTTGCGGGATCGTGCGCGAAGTACAAGTACGAGACGGTCAAGGGAGATCCTTTAAACACAAAGATCTACACCCTTGACAACGGGTTGAAGGTTTATATGACCGTCAACAAGGAGACTCCGCGCGTGCAGACCTACATCGCGGTCAAGGTCGGCAGCAAGAATGATCCGAAGGAGACGACAGGACTCGCCCACTACCTTGAGCACCTGATGTTCAAGGGCACGGAGAGCTTCGGAACCTCCGACTACGCCGCCGAGAAGCCGATGCTCGACTCCATCAAGGCCCTCTTCGAGGTTTACCGCACAAAGACCGAGCCGGAGGAACGCAGGGCGATCTACCACCGGATCGACTCCATCAGCTACGAGGCGTCGAAGATCGCGATCCCTAATGAATATGACAAATTGATGTCCGTCATCGGAGCCGAAGGCACCAACGCCTTTACCTCCAGCGACATGACAGTCTATCAGGAGGACATACCGTCCAACGAGATCGACAACTGGGCGAAGATCGAGGCAGACAGGTTCATGCATCCGGTGATCCGGGGATTCCACACCGAGCTGGAGGCCGTCTATGAGGAGAAGAACATGAGCCTCACGCAGGACAACCGCAAGGCTATGGAAGCAATTGACCTCGCCCTCTTCCCACACCACCCTTACGGACTTCAGACCACCCTCGGCACCCAGGAGCACCTGAAGAACCCGTCGATCATCAACATCGAGAACTACAGGGCCAACTTCTACGTGCCTAACAACGTGGCGATCTGCGTCTCCGGAGACTTCGACCCGGACACTTTCGTCGCCACCATCGAGAAATATTTCGGGGAATGGAAGCCAAACCCTGACATCAAGTACCTTGAATATGAACCTGAACAGGCCATCACCACTCCTGTGCAGAAGGAAGTTTACGGCCTCGACGCGGAGTTCGTGATGATGGGCTGGAGAGTTCCGGGATCCAACGACTTCCTCAGAAGCGAGGTCGGCGACATTGTCGGTGACATCCTTTACAACGGGCAGGCAGGCCTCGCCGACCTGAACCTGATCCAGGCGCAGAAAGTAAACGGATTCTACGGATTCAACTACACACGTCCGGACTACGGAGAGTTCCTCCTCGTGGGCTATCCTCGTGAGGGACAAACCCTTGACGAAGTGCGCGATCTCATGCTTGAGCAGGTGGCAAAACTCCGCGGCGGAGACTTCGACGAAAGCCTCATCCAATCCACCATCAACAACTACAAGCTCTCCAACATGCGTCAGCTTGAGAACAACGAGGACAGGGCGATGAGTTTCGTGGAGTCATTCATCAACGGCCACGACTGGAAGAATGACGCACTCCAGATGCAGAGGCTTGAGAAAGTCACCAAGCAGCAGATTGTGGACTGGGCCAACGAGTACCTCGGAGCGAACAGCTATGTGGCTGTCCACAAGCGCATCGGAGAGGACAAGGACATCGAGAAGATCGCCGCCCCGGCCATCACCCCGATCGAGACCAACCGTGACAAGCAGAGCGATTTCCTGACCGAGATCCAGAACACCGAGGTCACCCCTATCGAGCCGGTGTTCGTGGACTTCTCCAAGGACATGTCAAAGGGCAGTGTGGCCGAAGGCATCGGACTTCTCTACAAGAAGAACGAGACCAACGACATCACGACCCTGACATGCGTGTTCGACCGCGGAGTCCAAAGCGATCCTCGCCTTGATCTGGCGTTCGATTACCTGAGCTACCTCGGCACCACAACCAGAACCGCCGAGCAGATCAAGAAAGAGATGTACGAACTTGCCTGCTCGCAGAGACTTTCCTGCGGCTCGACCCAGTCTAACATAGGCGTGAGCGGACTTGACGAGAATGTCGGCAAGGCCATGGACATCGTGGAGGATCTGATCTTCAACGCGCAGCCTGACACTGTGATACTCGCCGGACTGAAGTCGGACATATTCAAAAACCGCTCTGACAGCAAGTTGAGCCAAAGGGCATGCTTCAGCGCACTCCAGAAATACATCTTCTACGGTCCTGAATTCATCAGGAAGACCACGCTCACCAACGAACAGATCGCCGCCCTGACATCCGAAGAGCTCCTTCAGGCAGTCAGAGACTTGTATGCCAAGAAGCATGACGTTCTTTACTACGGGCCTTCAGACGAGACTGTAGCCAAGAAGATGATAGCGGAGCACCACAAGATAAGTGAGAATCCGGAGCCTCTTGAGAGAATCCACCCTCAGGCAAGGCAGGTGGCTTCCAGCGAGGTCTTCATCGCCCCTTACGACGCCAACCAGTTCTACTACCTGCAACATTCTGACAGAGGGGAGAAGTTCAACGTCGCGAACGATCCTGAGATAAGGATGTACAACACCTATTTCGGAAGCGGAATGGGAGCGATCGTCTTCCAGGAGATGCGTGAGGCCAGAGGCCTTGCATATTCAGCGGCGGCATTCCTCAGAGACCTTGGCTACAAGGACTGCGACTACATGTTCTACGCTTTCATCGCCTCGCAGAATGACAAGGCGAAGGAGGCCGTGGAGGCATTCGACAGCATCATCAACGACATGCCTGAGTCCGGGAAAGCCTTCGAAGTTGCCAAGACTTCCTTGCTGACAGGCATCCGCACAAACAGGACAACCGGCATCAACGTTCTTTACAAATATCTTGATCTTCAGGACTATGGCCTCACCGAAGACCGCGAGAAGGCCGTGTTCGAAAAGGTACAGAACATGACACTCGCCGACGTCAAGGCATTCCAGGAGAAATGGATCAAGGGACGCAAATACGTCTATGGATTTCTCGGCAAGAAGGAAGGATTCGACATGGACTTCGTCGGCTCGCTCGGACCTGTCACCGAACTCACGCTTGAGGAAATCTTTGGCTACTAACGGATGAGCAGAAACCCACAGAACAAGCTGCGGGAGGCAATCCCCATCCCTCCCCCGGCTCCACTGCCTGAACCAGAAGACATTGACTTCGGGAGCATATTCAATGAATATGCCTCCGGAGCCATTGATCTGATTGTCGTGCTCGGGCCTACGGCCTCCGGTAAAACCCGCTACGCAGTGGACTTGGCACACAAATGCGGCAACGGAGAAATCCTGTCAGCCGATTCCAGACAGGTCTATCGCGGAATGGACATCGGGACCGGGAAGGACTTGAATGAATATGGCGATGTACCCTACCACCTGATAGACATCGTGCCCGCCGGGACGCGATTCGACCTCTACCAGTGGCAGCAAGCTTTTGAATATGCCTACAAAGACATCCGTGAAAGAGGCAAGACTCCGATCCTGTGCGGCGGTACAGGACTTTACATCCAGGCCGCGACATGCGGCTACACTCTGCCCCAGGTTCCGCCTGACGAGAAGTTAAGGGAAGAGCTTGAACAGTACGACACGGAGATCCTGATCGCTAAGTTGAGCGGCTACGGACCGTTGCCGGACGAAGGAGTCCTGCAATCCAAAAGACGGATAATCAGGGCCTTGGAAGTGGCGATGTACGAACGTGAGCATCCGGTGAAACGAACCGGATTCATGCCGAAGAACCCGTATTACATCGGGACATTGGTCAGCCGTGAGGAGAGGGTCGCAAGAATTGACAGACGGCTTGACGAAAGGTTGGCCGGAGGGATGATCGAGGAGGTCAAAGGTCTTCTGGACAACGGGATACGAGCCGAAGACCTTGTCTATTACGGACTTGAGTATAAATTCGTCACACAGTACGTTCTTGGCGTCCTGACTTTCGAAGAAATGCACACTCTTTTGGCCAACGCCATCCACCAGTTCGCCAAACGGCAGATGACCTGGTTCAGAGGTATGGAGAAAGATGGTATTCATATCCATTGGACGAAAGTGTAAAAATTTCACATCTCCACCAATAATCCAACCCCCAGTCACTTCGTGACAGCCCCTGTGGGGCACGGGGAAAGGATTCCCCGAAACCCCTTCGGTCGCTTCGTGCTTCGCACACGATTCATCCAACCCCCAGTCACTTCGTGACAGCCCCTGTGGGGCACGGGGAAAGGATTCCCCGAAACCCCTTCGGTCGCTTCGCTCCTATTCCTTATATATTAAAAATAAATTTTATAAACTATTAATATTCAATAAATTCTATGCTTAAAGTAGCTATTATCATGGGCTCCACGAGTGACTACGATGTCATGTCCGGAGCTGAGCAGATTCTTTCCGACTTCGGGATCGAGTTTGAGAAAAGGGTGATCAGTGCCCACAGGACTCCTGAGCTGATGTTTGAGTACACCAAAGGACTCAAGGGACGTGGATTCGGAGTGGTCATCGCCGGAGCCGGCGGAGCGGCGCACCTTGCAGGTGTGGCGGCAGGACTCACAACGCTGCCGGTTATAGCCGTGCCGATGCAGACCAAGGCTCTCGGCGGACTGGACTCACTTTTGTCGATGGTACAGATGCCGACAGGAATACCTGTGGCCACTGTCGCTATCGGCGGAGCCAAGAATGCAGCAATCCTTGCGGCAGAGATTCTCGCCCTCCAAGACACTGCTGTCTCCGAAAAGCTGGACACCTACCGCAAGGCTCAAGCTGAAAAAATCTATAACACTACGATCTAGAACGACGCCTGCGTCGATTCTCCGCCGAAACGGCCTCCAAGCACAAGTTTGACATTGAGCATGGAGGTCTTTTCTTCTTTCGTAGCCTTGCCCTCGATCATCTTCTGAAGGAGTTCAAATGACTTGAAAGCGATCTCGGAAAGCGGCTGGATGATGTGAGGCACCACCGGTTTGTTCAGCTCATAGACATCGCTCTCGTCGAAGCATACGAACGAGAAATCCTTTTGCATACTCAAACCAAGGACGTTCAGAGCGTTGAAACCGTACATGGCTATCCTCTTGGTAGGAAGGATGAACGCCTCGGTCCCTCGTTTCGCCGCCCCACGGAACACCTCGATGACATCCTTTTTAGCAGCCTCGGTGTCATATTCAATCTTGTGAAGCCTTATGTCGTCTTTCAATCCGGCCTCCTCCATCGCCATGGCGTAGCCGGACTCCCTGTCGGTCAGGCTGGTCACTCCGGATTTGTATGAAATCATCTCGATTTTGCCGAATCCCTGATGGAGCAGGTATTTGGCCGCCATCTTTCCGGCGTCAACGTTATCGACAAGTACACGCCCGAATTCTTCTCCCGGCATGTTCCTGTCAATCAAGACTGTAGGGATGCCGATGCTGATGGCTCTCGCCAACGCGGCCTCCGCCCCAAGGCAAGGAGCCACTATAAGGCCTTCCACATTGTAGCCCACCATGGTCTCGACCAGATGAGCCAACTTCTGCGGATTCTCCTCAGAGCTCGCGAAGATCACCGTGAACCCGTCCTTGTAGGCGATGTTCTCGATGTTCCTGCAGATCTCGGCGAAGAAAGGATTGGCAATGTCCGAAACAATCACAGCGATCGAATGCGACCTTCCGCTTCTAAGCGAGGCGGCGGCATTGTTACGTCTGTAGCCAAGTCTTTTGGCTACCTGAAGGACCCTTTCAGCGGTGTCAGGGTTGACCGGGCAGTCCAACCTGCCATCCTTCCCCATTTTCGCATTCATCACGAAAGAAACCAGGGTGACTGACACCCCGGCTTCTCTCGCCACATCTCTAATGGTTACTTTTTTCATTCGTTTGATATTCTGTTGTAAGTCCGTTCACACTATCCGTGAATCATGACAATCAGTCCCGCCATCACGATTGAGACCATGCTCATGAGTTTGATGAGGATGTTCAATGATGGGCCGGAGGTGTCCTTGAAAGGATCACCGACCGTGTCACCGACAACGGTAGCATGATGATTTACAGAGTTCTTTCCTCCAAAATGGCCGTCCTCGACGTACTTCTTGGCATTGTCCCAGGCTCCACCTGAATTCGCGAGGAAGATCGCAAGGATGAATCCCGCGCCAAGTCCGCCGATAAGAAGCCCCATGACACCTGCCTCTCCAAGAATGATACCAACAAGGACCGGAACAATGATCGCAGTGAGTGAAGGGACGATCATCTCATGCTGCGCAGCCTTTGTTGAAATCTCCACACAGCGCTTGTAGTCAGGGCGTTGCTTACCTTCAAGGATGCCCTTGATCTCCTTGAACTGACGGCGCACCTCAACAACCATTTTCTGTGCGGCGCGCCCTACGGCGTTCATTGTCATCCCGCAGAAGAGGAATGCCATCATGGCGCCCACAAAGACTCCAGCGAGGACACGCGGGTTCATCAGGTTGACCTGATAGTAGCTGACAATCTCAGGAATCGTGGCCTCTGTCACATTGACAATCTTGCCTCCAACCTCAAGAAGGAGGACACCAGCATGCTGAAGGCCGATCTTGATTTCTTCAATGTAAGAAGCGAGGAGGGCGAGAGCCGTGAGGGCAGCGGAGCCGATGGCGAAGCCCTTGCCGGTGGCGGCGGTTGTGTTGCCGAGAGCGTCAAGGGTGTCTGTGCGACGACGTACCTCAGGGTCAAGTTCACTCATCTGGGCGTTTCCGCCGGCGTTGTCGGCAATCGGGCCGTAAGCATCGGTCGCAAGGGTGATACCAAGGGTCGAGAGCATGCCGACAGCCGCGATGCTGATTCCGTAAAGGCCGTTGCTGATGTAGGCTGGATCAAAGGAGAAGCCAGTCGCGCAAAGATAAGAAATCAAGATGGCCGCCACGATCGTCACGACAGGGATGCAGGTGGAGATCATTCCGAGTCCGATACCATTGATGATGACGGTGGCGGGACCGGTCTGGGAACTCTCCGCCAGATCCTGCGTTGGCTTGTAGGAATGAGAGGTGTAATATTCAGTGGCCTTGCCGATGATGACTCCGGAAAGAAGACCGGCGATAACGGAAAGGCTGAGCTGCCACCAATTGCTGAAACCAAGGACGTAGAACACCGCAAGTGTGAGCGCCGCTATCAGGCATGCACTGAGGTTTGTTCCGATGCTCAAGGACTTCAGAAGCTGCTGAAGGCCTGCCCCCTCCTTCGTTCTGACGGCGTAGATTCCGATGATGGAAAGGACCACACCGATGGCCGCGATCATCATCGGGGCGATGATGGCCCTCATCTGCGCATCAACATCACCGAAAAAAGCGGACGCTCCGAGCGCCATCGTCGCAAGCACGGATCCGCAATAAGACTCGTAAAGATCCGCACCCATTCCGGCGACATCACCCACGTTGTCACCCACGTTGTCAGCGATTGTGGCAGGGTTTCTTGGGTCGTCCTCAGGAATATCCTGTTCCACCTTTCCGACGATGTCCGCACCCACGTCAGCAGCCTTGGTGTAGATGCCACCGCCGACTCTGGCGAAAAGAGCCTGGGTAGAGGCTCCCATTCCGAAAGTGAGCATCGTGGTCGTGATGACAACAAGGGTCTGCGACTCACTGGCCTCATGCACAAAGGCGTTCAGAATCACCCACCAGATAGAGATGTCAAGCAATCCAAGACCTACTACGGTAAGACCCATGACAGCACCTGAACGGAAAGCAAGTTTCAATCCGGAGTTAAGGGACTTGCTGACAGCATTGGCTGTTCTGGCGGAGGCGTAGGTGGCTGTCCTCATGCCGACATAACCGGCCAGAGCCGAAAAGAATCCACCTGTAAGGAACGCAAAAGGCACCCACTTGTTCTGCACGCCAAAGCCGAAGGCCAGAATGCTGAACAACACGGCCAGGATAACAAACACGATTCCTACAACCTTGTACTGTTGTTTAAGATATGCCATGGCGCCTTCACGGACATACTGGGCGATCTCCTTCATTGTCGGTGTACCTTCATTTTCTTTCTTCATCTGGTGGTAGAAGAGCCACGCAAAGAAGAGGGCAATAATCGAAGCCACAGGTACGAAATAGAACAGATAATTCATAAATTGATTAGTTATAACGATTTATACAAATTCGCCAAAAAAAAGGTTACTCAAACCCTTTCAGACCGCAAATATAAGAAAAATGTGGCACCTTATCATACCAGACAGCAAAAAATGATTAAAAAAATGGCGGCTGGAATCCAGCCGCCATTCTATTCATGCCTGTTCAGACATTTTATTCAGCCTTAGGAGCCTCCTCTACCGGAGCCTCGGCAGGGGTTTCCTCAACCTTTGGAGCGTCCGCTTTCCTGGCGCGGCTGCGACGTGTTGACTTCTTCTCCTCCTTCTTGGTGGCAAGAGCGGCCTCGTTGAAGTCCACAAGCTCGATAAGCGCCATGTCGGCTCCGTCACCCTGACGGAAGCCCAGATGCAGTACGCGGGTGTAGCCGCCTGGACGGTCAGCGATCTTCGCAGAAACGACTCCGAAGAGTTCCTTGACAGCCTCCTTGTTCTTGAGGTAGCTGAAAACGGTTCTACGGGAATGAGTCGTGTCTTCCTTTGACTTGGAGATAAGAGGTTCAACGTATGACCTCAAAGCCTTAGCTTTGGCAACAGTTGTCGTGATCCTCTTGTGCATGATCAAAGAAGTCGCCAGGTTGGCCAACATTGCCTTACGGTGGCCTGACTTGCGGCCAAGGTGATTGATTGCTTTATTGTGCCTCATTTCTATGCGTTCTTTTTCTTGGGTTCAATATTATACTTTCTTACATCCATCCCGAACTGGAGCTTCATCTTCTCCACAAGCTGATCGATCTCATTGAGGGACTTCTTTCCGAAATTCCTGAACTTCATGAGTTCGTTTCTTGAATAGGAAACAAGATCCGCGAATGTGTCGATGTCAGCGGCTTTCAGACAGTTGTAGGCTCTTACTGAAAGGCCCATGTCGGAAAGCTTTGTGAGAAGGAGGTGCCTCATTCTGAGGCTCTCCTCATCAAGTTCCTTGGAATCTGACTCGACAGCGTTCTCAATGGAGATCTTCTTGTCGTCCGTGAAGAGTTTGAAGTGATAGATCAGGATACTGGCCGCCTCCTGAAGCGCCATATTCGGAGAGATAGATCCGTCTGTGATTATCTCAAGGTTCAGCTTCTCGTAGTCGGTCTTCTGCTCGACACGCCAATTCTCCACCGTCCAATTGACCTTTCTGATAGGGGTGTAGGCGGCATCGACGAGAATGGTCCCGATCGGTGTGTTCTCCTCCCTCATTTCCTCGGCCGGGACGAATCCGCGACCTTTGGTGATGGTCAAGGAAATCTCGAGTGTGACTGACGGTTCGAGTGAGCAGATGTGCTGCTCAGGGTTCAACACCTTGAAAGAAGACAATCCTTTAGAAATATCCTCCGCGGTAAACTCATTCTTACCGCTAATCACAATGTTTGCTACCTCAGAGTCGACGGAATCGACCATCCTCTTGAACCTGATAGTCTTCAGGTTGAGAATGATGTCCTGCATCCCCTCGATCACACCAGGAATCGTCGCGAACTCCTGGTCCACGCCGGAGATCCTGATCTGGCTGATAGCAAAACCTTCCAGAGAGGCGAGAAGGATGCGACGGAGAGCGTTGCCGATGGTCTGCCCGTATCCAGGCTCAAGAGGCCTGAATTCGAAGCGGCCGACGGTATCGGTGCCTTCGAGCATTATCACCTTGTCCGGTTTCTGAAATGCCAAGATTGCCATATTAATTCTTTTTGGGTGTTACTATTACTTAGAGTACAGATCGACTATGAGCTGCTCGTTGATGTTTTCAGGAATGTCAGCCCTTGCAGGGAGGTTCAGGAACTTGCCTGAAAGCGCCTTAGGGTCAAACTCAATCCATGAATATTTTGCGGCGGAGGCAACACTCTTCTGAATTACCTCAAGGCTCTTTGAGCGCTCTCTCACTGCAACGACGTCGCCCGGCTTGACCTGAACAGACGGAATGTTGCAAACCTCACCGTTGAGGGTGATGTGAGCGTGGCTGACAAGCTGTCTTGCGGCCGCTCTGGTAGGAGCGATTCCCATCCTATAGACAATGTTGTCAAGTCTTGACTCAAGAAGGAGGAGAAGGTTCTCACCTCTCTGACCAGCCATCTTGGAAGCCTTGAGGTAGGTGTTGTGGAACTGACGCTCAAGAAGGCCGTACATGTATCTTACCTTCTGCTTTTCCTTGAGCTGGATTCCATACTCACGCTGCTTCTTGCGCTTCGCCGCCAGACCATGCTGTCCCGGAGGATAGTTTCTCTTCTCGAAATCCTTGTCGCTTCCGAATATAGGCTCGCCGAACTTACGGGCGATCTTAGTGCTTGGACCAATATATCTTGCCATAGTAATTTTTGTTTTAATTCATTGATTAGACTTTACGACGGCCTTTTGGTCTACATCCGTTGTGTGGCATCGGGGTCACATCGACAATCTCGGTGACAACGATTCCAGCGTTGTTGATGGTTCTGATCGCGGACTCACGGCCGGCGCCAGGACCCTTGACGAAGACTTTCACCTTACGGAGACCTGCGTCGAAAGCGGTCTTCGCGGCATCCTCGGCAGCCACCTGGGCGGCATACGGGGTGTTCTTCTTGGAACCTCTGAAGCCGCTCTTACCGGCTGAGGACCAGCTTATCACCTGTCCCTGGTTGTTGGTCAGGGAGATGATCACGTTATTGAAGGTTGATGAAATATGAGCCTGGCCCGTAGCCTCAACCTTGACAACTCTCTTTGATGATGTTGTTTTCTTTGCCATAATTCACCTGGTTTTACTTGGTCGCCTTCTTCTTGTTGGCAACGGTCTTCTTCTTTCCCTTTCTGGTACGGGCATTGTTCTTAGTGCTCTGACCGCGTACAGGAAGACCGATACGATGACGGATACCTCTGTAGCAACCGATATCCATCAGTCGTTTGATGTTCATCTGGACGGAGGAACGAAGCTCACCCTCGATCTTGTACTCCTCAGTGATGAGGGTACGGATAGCGGCTACCTGCTCGTCGTTCCATTCACCGACCTTGATGTCGTAATCGATTCCGCACTTCTGAAGGATCTCTCTCGCGGAGCTGCGGCCGATACCGTAGATGTAGGTGAGACCTATCTCACCTCTTTTGTTGTTCGGTAAATCAACACCGGCTATTCTTGCCATAATTTATCTTAAACTTTATTTGTTTTACAAACTACTGTTATCCCTGACGCATCTTGAACTTAGGGTTCTTCTTGCAGATGACATAAAGACGACCTTTGCGTCTGACGATCTTGCAATCATCGCTGCGCTTCTTGATGGATGTTTTGACTTTCATATCGTGAATATTTTTATTTGTACCTGAAAGATATTCTTCCCTTTGTCAAATCATAAGGTGAAATTTCAACCCTCACCTTGTCTCCAAGGAGGATGTGGATGAAATTCATTCTCATCTTGCCGGAGATGTTGCAGAGAAGGACATGACCGTTCTCAAGCTCCACCTTGAACATCGCGTTAGGAAGAGTCTCGATCACTTTTCCGTCCTGTTCTATCGCTACTTGTTTGGACATTGAAAAAACACTTTAAAATTTACCAGTACTTTCTATATAATCAAATGTTGACAGTTGTTCCGCCTTGCCTTTACGAACAACAACCGTAAGCTCATAGTGAGCCGCATTCCTGTGGTCGGAAGTGTGTACAGCCCAACCATTTCTGGCCACATACACTCCTCTGCCTCCTGCATTGATCATTGGTTCGATGCAGATGACCATTCCATCCACAAGCCTGCACCCGTGACCCTGACGTCCATAGTTCGGGACGCCCGGAGCCTCGTGCATCTCCTTCCCGAGTCCGTGTCCTTCAAGTTCACGGACAACAGAGAAGCCGAATGACTCAGCGTACGATTGCACCGCGTGTCCGATGTCACCAGTCCTGTTGCCGGCGACCGCGGCCTCTATGCCTTTGTAGAGCGAAGCCTTGGTCACATCCATAAGCTTACGGGTCTCGGCGTCCACTTCCCCAACCGGGAAAGTGTAAGCCGAATCACCGTTATAGCCCTTGTACAGGGTGCCTATGTCGGCTGTCACGATGTCGCCCTCCTTCAGGACATAGTCCGACGGGAAACCGTGGACGACAACATCGTTGACTGATGTACATATCGCGGCGGGAAAACCCTCGAATCCAAGAAAGCTCGGAATAGCGCCATTGTCGCGGATAAAAGTCTCGGCCACCTCATTCAACCTCGCGGTTGTCACACCCGGGGCGACCACCTTTCCGACTTCCGCCAACGTCTTTGAGACGAGTATGGCATTCTCGCGCAACAGCTCGATTTCCTCTTCTGTCTTAGGCTTAACCATCAATCCTGTGATTATCAAAATTACATTCCTGAGCGTCCGCTGATACGTCCGGTCTTCATAAGGCCATCATAGTGACGCATCAGAAGATAACTCTCAATCTGCTGAAGTGTGTCAAGGACAACACCCACAAGGATCAACAGTGAGGTACCACCGTAGAAACCTGCGAACTGATCCTGAACACCCATAATCCTGGCGAAAGCAGGGAGAATGGCGATGATGGCGAGGAATATGGAACCAGGGAGAGTCACCTTTGACATGATGGAGTCAAGGTAGTTGACCGTGGCCTTTCCAGGCTTCACACCAGGGATGAATCCTCCGTTCTTCTTCATGTCCTCTGCCATCATGGTAGGATTAACCGTGACAGCGGTGTAGAAGTACGTGAAGATCACAACGAGGGATCCGAAGATCAGGTTGTACCAGAATCCGGTGTAGTTGCCGAGAGTGGCTGCGAGGCCTCTGGTCGCGTCAAAGCGGGAGAACAGAAGCGGGAACAGCATCAAAGCCTGGGCGAAGATGATAGGCATAACGCCGGCTGCATTGATCTTCAGAGGAATGTACTGACGCACACCACCGTACTGTCTGTTGCCCACAACTCTCTTGGCATATTGCACAGGGACTCTTCTGACACCTTGTACAAGGGCGATGGTCGCCACGATGACAAGGAACCAGATGATGAGCTCGACGATAAGGGCGATAGGGCCACCACCTGCCGTAGTGCTGAGCTTCGTACCCACCTCACTGGTGAGGGCGAAAGGCAGACGAGCCACGATACCGATCATGATGATCAGAGAAATACCGTTGCCGATACCTCTGTCGGTGATCCTCTCACCAAGCCACATGACGAACATCGAGCCGGACATCAAGATGATGGTGGCAACAAGGTTGTACATGAATCTGCTCCAGCCAAGCTGGGTCTCCGCAAGGAAAGCGGCGCCCGGAATCTGGCTGTGGATAGAAGCGATGTAAGCAGGTCCCTGGATGCAGAGAATGAGGATGGTGAGGTATCTGGTGAGCTGATTCATCTTCCTGCGGCCGCTCTCACCCTCCATCTGGAGTTTCCTGAAGTAAGGGACGAACATGCCCAGAAGCTGAATCACGATTGATGCGGAGATGTACGGCATAACTCCCAACGCGAAGATGGAAGCGTTACCAAAGGCACCTCCGGAGAACATGTTCAAGAGACCGACGAGTCCTTGCTGGGTACTGTCCTGAAGGGACGCAAGCAAGGTCGTGTCGATACCCGGCAGCACGATGAAGCAACCCAACCTGTAAACCAGGACGAGCAGGAACGTGTAGCCGAGTCTCGTACGGAGTTCCTCGATCTTGAAGATGTTCTTTATTGTCTCAATAAACTTCTTCATCGTTATTTGCCGATTACGATTGTCTTACCGCCGGCGGCTTCTATCTTAGAGACTGCCGAGGCGGAGAACGCGTCAGCCGTTACAGTGACAGCAGTGCTGATCTCGCCATTGCCAAGAACCTTCACAAGCTCCTTGGCATCTGCGAGTCCGGCTGCCTTGATGTCCTCCAGACCGATCTCCGCTTTTCCAAGCTGCTCGGCAAGAGCCTGAATGGCAGCGACATTGACTGCCTTGTACTCGATTCTGGTAGGGTTCTTGAATCCGAACTTAGGAACACGTCTCTGGATAGGCATCTGGCCTCCCTCGAAACCGATCTTATGTTCGTAGCCGGCGCGGGCCTGCGCTCCTTTGGTACCACGGGTGGAAGTACCACCCTTACCGGAGCCCTGGCCACGTCCAAGACGTTTGCTGTTATGAGTCGCACCTTTTGCAGGTTTCAAATTTTCCAGTTTCATCTATTCGTCCTCCTGATTAGATTTCTTCAACTTCAACAAGGTGACGGATCTTGGCAAGCTGGCCTTCTGTCACCGGAGTCTTCTCGACCTCCACGGTCTGGTGCATTCTGCGGATACCGAGAGTGGTCAGATTGGCGATCTGCCTCTTTGTGGCTCCGTTCTTGCTTCTTACCTGTGTTATCTTAAGTTTTGCCATAACTGTGTCTCCTCCTAACCGTTAAATACTTTGCTCATAGGAATTCCACGGAGACCGGCCACGGTGTAGGCGTCCCTCATCTGGGTAAGAGCGGCGACAGTGGCTTTCACAAGGTTGTGAGGGTTGGATGAACCCTTTGACTTTGCGAGCACATTCTGGACACCGGCTGACTCAAACACGGCACGCATGGCACCACCAGCCTTAACTCCTGTACCAGGGGCAGCCGGCTTCATGAAGACAACAGAGCCTCCGAACTTGGATTCCTGTTCATGCGGAATGGTTGTGTTGATGATAGGAATCTTCACGAGATTCTTCTTGGCGTCCTCAACACCCTTAGCGATGGCGGCAGTTACCTCATTGGCTTTTCCAAGACCATAACCAACAACGCCGTTCTCGTCACCCACAACCACAATCGCGGCGAAGCGGAAGTGACGACCACCCTTAGTGACCTTCGTCACTCTCTGGATGGCGACCAATCTGTCTTTCAATTCAAGATCAGATGTCTTTACTCTTTTAACATTTGTATTTGCCATAGTCTTTCAATTAGAAAATAAGGCCACCTTCACGGGCAGCGTCGGCCAAACTTTTAACCCTACCGTGATAGAGGTAACCTCCACGGTCAAAAGAGATGGTGGTGATTCCCTTCTCCTTGGCACGCTCAGCGATCGCCTTTCCTACGATGGCGGCGGCCTCGATTCCGGTCTTGCCCTTGCACTCTGCGGCAAGAACCTTATCGTTGGAAGCGGCGGCCACGAGCGTCACGCCTTTCTGATCGTCCACAACCTGGACGTAGATCTGCTTGTTGCTTCTGAAGACAACCATTCTTGGCCTCTCAGCTGTTCCATTGACATGCTTACGGATGCGGTAATGGACTCTTCTTCTTCTTTCAATTCTATTCAATGCCATATCTATGTCCTCCTATTATTTAGCTCCGGCAGTCTTACCGGCCTTGCGACGAAGCTGCTCGCCGGCGAACTTGATACCCTTGCCCTTGTAAGGTTCAGGCTTGCGGAGTGAACGAACCTTGGCTGCCACCTGTCCGATGAGCTGCTTGTCAATGCTCTTGAGGATCAGGACTGGATTCTCACCTTTCTTCACATCAGGCACCTCAGCCTTGATCTCAGGAGCGAGCATCAGCTGGATGTCATGTGAGTAGCCGAGTGAGAAAGTCAGGAGCTGTCCCTGAGCAGCCACACGGTAACCTACACCGACGAATTCCTGCTTGGTCTGGTAGCCAGTGGAGACACCGACGACCATGTTGTGCACAAGCGCGCGGTAAAGACCATGCATCGAACGATGCCTTGGCTGGTTTGTAGGGCGGGTGAATTTGATTTCATTATCCTCGATGGTGACGGTGATGTCCGGATCAACTTTCTGGCTCAGCTCACCAAGAGGTCCTTTAACCTTCACAACGTTGCCAGGGAGTACTTCTACACTCACCTTGTCCGGAAGGCTTACAGGCAATTTACCGATTCTTGACATTATACTTTTCTTTAATCGTTAATAAACATAGCAAATAACCTCACCACCGACGTTCAGGTTCTTGGCCTCTTTGTCAGTGATGACACCCTTTGATGTCGAGAGGATAGCGATGCCGAGTCCGTTCAGAACCCTTGGCATGTTCTCTACGTCTGAGTAAACTCTCATACCAGGAGTGGAGACACGCTTGATTTTCTTGATGGCGGCCATCTTGGTCTGAGGATGGTACTTCAGAGCGATCTTGATGGTGTTGTAAGGGGTTCCCTCAACAATCTTGTAGCTGAGGATGTAGCCCTTCTCACAAAGGATCTCAGTGATCGCGGCCTTCATCTTGGAAGAAGGGATCTCGATGACCTTCTTACCTGCCAGATAGGCGTTGCGGACCCTTGTAAGATAATCTGCAATTGGATCAGTCATTGTTTTTTTGAATTTTTAGATCGACGCCCCGCATGGGACGCCCGATATCCGATTGTTAATAATAAAATAATATGTCGCTGTTACCAGCTGGCTTTCTTGACACCCGGGATGAGACCGTTGCTGGCCATCTCACGGAACTGGATTCTGCTGAGACCGAATGCCCTCATGTAGCCCTTTGGACGGCCGGTGAGAGAACAACGGTTGTGCAGACGTACAGGAGAAGCGTTCTTAGGGAGCTTGTCAAGAGCAGCCCAATCACCAGCCTCTTTGAGAGCCTGCCTTTTGGCGGCATACTTGGCAACCAGTTTCGCGCGCTTTACCTCGCGGGCCTTCATTGATTCTTTTGCCATATTCCTTAGTTATTATGTTTCTTGAAAGGCAGACCGAACGCGGCGAGGAGAGCGTGGGCCTCTTCGTCGGTCTTGGCTGTTGTGACGAAAGTGATCTCCATTCCGTGGATTCTCGGGTTCTTGTCGATGTCCACCTCCGGGAAGATGATCTGCTCCTTGAGACCGAGGGTGTAGTTTCCCCTGCCGTCCATCTTCTCGGCGATACCGTTGAAGTCCCTGATTCGTGGAAGAGAGATGCGGATGAGCCTCTCAAGGAACTCGTACATCTTGACATCACGAAGGGTAACCTTCACTCCGATAGGCATGCCCTTACGGAGACGGAAGTTGGAGACGTCTTTTCTTGAAGTGGTGAGAATAGCCTTCTGGCCTACGATCTTGCCGAGTTCCTCAGCTGCCTCCTCTACGAGCTTCTTGTCGTTGGTGGCCTCGCCGATACCCTCGTTGATAGTGATCTTGACGAGCTTCGGAACCTGCATAACAGTAGTGTACGAGAACTGCTTCATGAGCTTCTCGACAATCTCTTCCTTGTAAACCTTCTTGAGGGAAGGAACATATCCTGCAGGAAGCGCCTGCGCTTCAGCCGGTTTGTTTGTAGCTTTCTTTGCCATAGTTACTTGATCTCCTCTCCTGATTTCTTAGCGTAGCGGATTTTCTTTCCGTCCACGAACTTGTAGCCCACTCTTGTCGGCTTGTTCTGTGCAGGGTCGATGAGCTGGACGTTAGAAACGTGGATGCCCGCCTCCTGCTTTACGATGCCGCCCTGAGGCTGCTTAGCGTTTGGCTTTGTGTGCTTGCTGACAACGTTGACGCCTTCAACGATGACGCGATCCTTGGCTGGGATGACGGTCAGGACCTTTCCGGTCTTGCCTTTGTCGTTACCGGCATTCACATACACGGTGTCACCCTTCTTAATGTGTAACTTTTTCATGATTCTCAATGATTAAAGGACCTCCGGCGCCAGTGAAACAATCTTCATGTAATTCTCACGCAGCTCCCTGGCCACAGGGCCGAAGATACGTGTTCCGCGAAGCTCGCCCGCATTGTTCAGAAGAACACAGGCGTTGTCGTCGAAACGGATGTAGGACCCGTCCGGCCTGCGGATTTCTTTCTTGGTACGAACCACGACAGCCTTGGAGACCGAACCCTTCTTGGCGTCACCGCCAGGAAGAGCGCTCTTGATCGCCACTACGATCTGGTCGCCCACTGTCGCATATCTATGATGCGTACCGCCAAGCACACGGATGCAGAGGACTTCCTTCGCACCGCTGTTGTCGGCAACCTGTAAACGTGTTTCCTGCTGTATCATAATTACTTAACTTTTTCTACGATTTCAACTAATCTCCACCTCTTGGTCTTGCTGAGAGGACGGGTTTCCATAATGCGCACGGTATCTCCCTCGCTGCACTCGTTCTTGTCATCCTGAGCGACGAACTTGGTGGTCTGCTTGATGAACTTACCGTAGAGAGGATGCTCCTTCTTGGTCTCGACCGCAACGATGATGGTCTTGTCCATCTTATTGCTGACCACTACGCCGATTCTTTCCTTACGAAGATTTCTTTCCATAAGACTGATGATTATTTCTGTTCTTTTTCTTTCTCAGCGAGGATAGTGAGCATACGAGCGATATCCTTTCTGACTTTCTTGAATTCCGATGTGTTCTCCAATGGAGAGATGGCGTGGTTGAGCTTCATCGTGTCAAGCCTGTTCTTTTCAACCTGGATGCGGTCCTGCAGATCTGCAATGGACATCTCGCGAACTTCAGATGTTTTCATTATTCATTCTCCATTTATTATTCAACATAATCCCTGCGCACCACGAATTTGGTGGCTATAGGGAGCTTGTGGGCCGCAAGACGCATGGCCTCTTTCGCAATGGCGAGCGAAACGCCGTCAGCCTCGAAGATGATACGTCCCGGAGTCACCGGAGCCACGAATCCCTGAGGATCACCCTTACCCTTACCCATACGGGTGTCAAGAGGCTTCTTGGTGAAAGGCTTGACCGGGAATATCCTGATCCAGATCTGTCCCTCACGGTTCATACAACGTGAAATAGCCTGACGCGCGGACTCTATCTGCTGCGCAGTGATCCAGCAGTTCTCGAGGGTCTTGAGACCGAAGGAACCGAACGCGAGCTGGTTGCCCCTCTGGGCCATACCCTTCATCACGTTCTTTTGTTCTCTTCTGAACTTAGTTTTCTTTGGTTGTAACATTGCTGTACTACTTTAATAATTTCCAAATTCTCCAAAATCTATTGAATATCAACGCATTGCGTCACTACACCCTACATTTTGGGACTGCAAAGTTAGCAAAAATTCACGAATTTCAAACATAATTCTAAAAATATTTCAACTTTTTCGACCGAGGAATTCTCAAAAGAAAGTCATCATTCTCAAACCATTAGCAAACCACACAAAAATTATTTGCGACCATTTTCGACACGGCTCATCCCCATCTATCCGCAAACATGTCCATGGCACAGTTTTTTCAGAAAAATCTTACCTTTGCAACCTTAGGCAAAATGACGCGCTTGACGACATACCTCACCTGCATCCTCGCAGGAGTCCTGACGGTGACGACAATCACCGCCGGGCAGACTCCGGATGTGCCTCCGCAGGGAGGCGGAAACAGCCGGTCCGGCTACATGGGCTACCGCATCGAGCACGGTGACACGTCCTACTACGACAGCATCGACCCCGCGTGGATATTCCCAAGAGGCTACAGAGGAAGCAGACGCGACCTTAAAAAGTACTACAGGCTGGTCTATAATTTCAACAAGGTTTACCCCTACGCCCTCCTCGCCAGCGACATGGAAAAACAAGTTGACCGACACATCTCGGAAAACAGCCTGAGGCGCAGGAAAAAGGAAAAGTACATCAACCGCCTTCAGGAGGAATTGCTGGACGCATACGAGAAGCCTCTCAAAGGCATGACCATCTCACAGGGCAAACTGCTGATCAAATTGGTGGACAGAGAGATAGGCAAGTCACCGTACTCGGTGATCAAGAGCTACAAGAGCGGGATATCCGCCGGTTTCTGGCAGGGGGTCGCGAAAGTCTTCGGGCAAGACCTCAAAAACCACTACGATCCCAAAGGCGAGGACAAGATGACCGAATATCTCGTCGAGAAGTGGCAGAGAGGCGAGTTCGACGCCCTGTACTACTCAATATTCTGGGAGATGCCCAAGCATCCCGACATCGTGTCGAAAGAGATAAAGTTCGACGAGTGAGGCTTCATCCAGTCCTTGAGGATGAGAAGCCTGGCTCCGGTCGGGAGCGGGATATCCTCACTCACATGGAAATGTCCGAATATGAAATAATCAACATGCCTGTCCTTGGAAAAATCCACGGCAAACTTGTACAACGGCTCGTCGGCCCCTCTGAAAACATATTCCCGGCTCTTCGCCACACGGCTTTTCTTTGACCAGCCTTTGCCGAAACGGAAGGCAATGTAAGGATGCAAGAGACTGAACATGCTCTGGAAGAACTTGTTGCGGAACCCCCAGCGCATCAGTTTGTACCAACAGTGTCCCGGCCCGAGTCCGTCTCCATGCCCGAGACAGAATGTCTTCCCGCCGATCTCCACGACATAAGGCTGCCGGAGGATACGGATGCCCATCTCCTCGAAATAATGGAAGCACCAGATGTCATGGTTGCCTTGGAAAAAGCAGACCTCCACTCCGGCGTCCATCAAGTCCATCAAAGCGGCGAACACACGGACATAGCCTTTCGGGACCACATCGTGGTACTCGTACCAGAAATCCCAGATGTCACCCAGCATGTACAGTGTCCTCGTCCTGTCCTTCGGTATGGACCTCAGGAAACGGACGAAACGAGCCTCCCTCTCCGCGGGGTCATTGACATCAAGCCCCAGATGGACATCCGAGACAAAGTACGAAAGGGTCCTGTCAGCCATTGCCATTCATGAATATTCCTATGCGAAGACCAGCAGCAGGAGTGAGACGACAAGGCAGTAGATGGCGAACCATGTGAGCCTGGCCTTCCTCACGATCGCGATCATCACCTTGCAGGCGAACAGCCCTGAAAGGAAGGCGGCCAGAAAACCGGTCACGAGACAGACAGGGCTGAGTCCTCCTCCAAGGACAGCGTCGCCGGTGAGGCTCTTCACAAGGTCAAGGAACTGCTCGCCGATGATCGGCACGAGCACCATGAGGAATGAGAACTGCGCCATGACCTCGCGCCTGACTCCGCACAGAAGCCCGGTGGCGATGGTGGTGCCGGAACGGGACAGACCAGGAGCCACAGCCACGGCCTGGCTGAGACCGACGGTGAGGGCCTGCCAATAGGAGATTCCGTTCCTCGCCACGGATCCCTCTTCAGGAGCCGCCTTCTTCCTGCGTCCTGAAATGTCGGACAGGTAAAGGAGTATCGCCGTGACTATCAAACAGACAGCCACCGTGAACAGATTGTCGGAGAACAACGCCTCGACCTTGTCCTTGAACAGCAGTCCGACAACCGCTATCGGAACCATGGACACCACTATCTTGAAAACATAGTCCGTCTCGTCATTGTAGCGGAACTTGAAAAGCCCGGCCAGAAGCTTGCAGATAGGCTTCCAGAACACGATGACCGTGCTCAGCACCGTGGCCAGATGGACGGTCACGGTGAAATCCATAAAGCCGTCCCCGTCAACCCCGAGAAGGTCCCTGACTATCATCAGATGACCACTGGAGCTGACCGGAAGGAACTCCGTCAGCCCCTGTACTATTCCTAAAAGAAGAGCTTGCAACCAGTTCATCGCCTATTCTTTTTCAGTGTTATCAGAATCTTTCGGACGGCGCATTATGGCCACGATCTCAATGACGATCCCGCAGAGGATCACGAGCGGAGCGGCCACAAGCCTCCTGAAATCAAACATGGCCCAGTTGAACCTGTCCGGTTCCACCGTGCCTCCTCCAATCATCAGGACAAAGCCGGCGACCATCACGAGAAGTCCCATAAGGAGGAGCCTCAGGCCTTTGCCGGTGATTGGCATCTTGGTGTTCTCTGACATATTCATAAATATTAATTGTTAGCAATATAGTTCCTCTTTTGACAGCGAGACGAGATGTCCCACCACAAGTGCGGTGCTGATTGTGCAGATCACGACTCCAGAGAGAATCACCACCCCGATCACGACCAGAAGCAGGTCAAGCCTGAACACTTCGAAAAGCTGGGCGAACTCGCTTCGGACGAAAAAGAGGATTCCGACCAGCATGAGGGTAGCCAGAAGAGCGGAGAAGAGTCCCTGAAAGACAGCCTGCACCATGAACGGAGCGCGGATGAAAGACTTCGTGGCCCCGACCAGCTTCATCGTGTGGATTGTGAACCTCCTGGAGAAGACATTCAATCTCACCGTGTTGTTGATCAGCACGAAAGAGATGAAGAGAAGCAGGACTATGAACACGCCCAGCACGACCGAGATCTTCTTCAGGTTCGTGTTCAGTTTCTCGACCAATGACTGCTGATAGACAACCTCATCTACAATCCCGGATCTCCGGATCTCTTTCTTGACGACCTCCAGGCTGTCCGTGGACACATAGTCCGCCTTCAAAGTCACCTCAATGGAGACCGGAATAGGAGCGGTCTCGAAGACCTTCAGGAAGTCCTCTCCCAAAAGCTCGGCCATCTCCTTTGTCCCCTGCTCCCTCGACACGAACTTGCTGCTCTTGATGAAAGGCATCGCGTCAAGTTCGGCGACATATTCCATGGCCTCGTCATCATCCACCTCCTGCTTCATCAGGACGGAGACCTGCATGTTCTCCTTGAAATAGTCAGAGACGCTCCTGGCGTTGACCACCAGAAGAGCCGCCACTCCGACGAGAAGCAGCACCAGACTTATGCTGATGACCGTGGAAAGCCATGCTCCGACGAGCCTTCGGCGTATCAATTTATTTTCACCTGCCGTCATTTTCGCACATTACACCAAATTGGATTCAAAGATAGTGAAATATCGAAATATGAAAAAAAATTATTACCTTTGTAAGTCAAGAAAATTACCATGGGAAAACCCGTAAACAGAGTTTTATTCGTCAATTCGGAGATCATGCCGTTTCTTCCGGAGACCCCTATCTCGAAGATCGGACGCTGTCTTCCGCAAGGCATTCAGGAGCGCAAGAAGGAAATCAGGGCGTTCATGCCGCGCTATGGATGCATCAACGAGCGCAAGAACCAACTCCACGAAGTGATCCGGCTCTCCGGAATGAACATCATAATAGGTGACGTCGACAGGCCTCTTGTGATCAAGGTGGCCTCAATTTCCTCGGCCAGAATCCAGGTCTATTTCATCGACAACGAGGACTATTTCCGCCGCAAGCAGATAGCACGTGACGCGGACGGCAAGTTTTTCGAGGACAACGGCCAAAGAGCCATCTTCTTCGCCAGGGGGGTTCTTGAGACAGTCAAGAAACTTCGCTGGGCTCCGGACGTGATCCACTGCCAAGGCTGGATCTCACAGCTCGTTCCGATCTACCTGAAGAAGGCGTACAACGGGGATCCGATCTTCAGCGGCAGCAAGATTGTGACTTCCCTTTACGAAGAGATCGCGGACGAGCGGTTCTCGCCGTCATTCAAGGACAACATCCTGTTCGGCGGGATCACGCCTGCGGATGTCTCGCAGCTTGACACCCCTACTGGCATAAATCTTGCGAAAATTGCCGCCATGTATTCCGACGGGGTGGTCTTCGGCGACAAAGACGTTGATCCAGAGCTGGTCAAGTTCTGTCAGGAGAAGGACATCCCGACGCTTCCTTTCAACGAGGAGTCGATAGGCAACGGACGCTACATCGAGGAATACGATGGTTTTTATCAACAGTTGCAGTAAATGAGAAAGCTTCCAGCAATCATCGCCCTGATGGCAGGCCTTATGTCTTGTGTCGGGGTTGATCAGAACCTCGGAGGGGATTTCATCCCGACCGACCAGAAATACGATTTTCACACGGCCGAATTCGATCTGGACGAGGTCTGGATGAAATCCATAGACAGTCTCACAGCCTATTCATCACGCAGGATCACCATCGGATCTATCAGGGACGAGACCTTCGGGCTCTTCAGCAGGGGAAGCGTGGTGACGCTGGTGCCGGTTCTGGACAGTGTGGATTTCGGAAAGGATCCGGTGTTCAAGAGGTTCAAGTTCAAGGCGGCGGTGGACTCAGTCTCCGTGGCCGATGAAAGTCAGGCAAACATCCTGCAGAACGTCAACGTCTATGCGCTGGATGAGCCGCTGGGGAGCAAAGAGTACTTCTCAAGAGCCGAGATCAAGCACGGAAGCAAGAGAATAACGAAAGGGGTTCCAATCGCAAACGGCAAGGACTCCCTGACGTTCGATTTCACGGAAGAGTACGGCAAGCAGTACCTCAGCATGACCCAGGATGACCTTAAGGACCTGAAGACCTACGCGAAGAAGTTCCCTGGAATATACCTCTGCACAGATGATCCTACCGGCAACGGAGGCCGGTTCGACATGTACGAGTTTGACATCCTTCGTACAGTCGCAGGCACAAGCGGTTCGTACATCGCCAGAACAGACAACTATGCGATCCTCTATTTCAACGGGGAATTCAACGGGGAAAGGAGGGACTCCAGCCTGATGTTCTACTTCAGCCCTGTCGAGATGCAGGACCTTGACTCGCTGATCAACGCCAAGAGTCTGCCGTCCCAGTACGTGTTCAATGTCGATCGCCACGAATCCGACCATCTTGTCGGACAGGCTGACGACAAGATCTACATCGAGGGAGGCAGCGGGATAAAGCCGGTTGTCCCGGCGGCTGAAATCCAGCGCCTTGTCAACGCTGAGATCATCAGAAAGGGCGGAGAGCCTATCACGACCCTTATAACCAAGGCCACAATCGAGATGCCGTTTGATTTCCCCGAGGACTACACCACGATGTTCCGCTACCCTAAAGTTTTGAGTCCGACCATCAAGATCAGCACGGACACAACCGTCACTTTCGCCGGTCTCACAGACGCAAGCGCATCGAACGAGAATCAAGGAGACGTGAACCGGTCCCTGTGCAACTACGCCCCTGACATCACCCATCACGTACAGCAAATCATCAGGAAAAGCGAGGGTGACAAGAAGCTTTCAAACTACGACATCTGGTTCCTGATCATGTGGTACGAGACCACAACGACAACAGACTCTCAGGCCGAGGAGATGGCCAATTACTATAAGCAACTGGCATATTATTCCTATGCCAACCAGCTCTACGGAGGCGGATACGGCGGGTATGGCGGCTATGGGTACGGTGGTTACGGCTATGGCGGCTACGGCTATTACAACAACTACTACAACTACATGTCGATGGCCTCCTACGCCTCTTCCTCAGCGACAAAAACAACCTCTTCAACGGAGTTGGACAAAGACCGCTACTACAGGGCTGTGCTGCGGGGGCCGAAGGCCGAAGGCAAGAAGCCTAAGCTGAAAGTGACGTTCGCCATTCCGAAAGGATTCCCGGAGGAGAAATAGATTGGGGCCGTGACCGAAAAAATAAAATGGCAAATTTTGGTAACGTGCAAAATTTGCCATTTTCGTTTTTTTCGGTCACGGCCGTGATTATCTAAAGAAAAAGCCTCGGACCAAGATCCGAGGCTTTATTCTTTCTGTCAGAGGATTATTAGGCTTCCTCCTTACCGGCGAGCTTCTCCTTGACCTTGTCGATCGCATCCTTGACGGTCGCGATTGTGCTTGTCTCCTCATCTGGAATCTTGATTCCGAACACTCTCTCAAACTCCATAAGAAGCTCGACTGTGTCAAGTGAATCAGCTCCGAGATCATTTGTGAAGTTGGCGCTCTCGGTCACTTCGGACTCCTCAACGCCCAGCTTGTCAACGATAATCGCTTTGACCTGCTTTACAATTTCTTCTTCAGTCATAATTGAATAAAATTAATAGTATATTCCTGTTAACTACGCTATTATCAATCTTCCACGGGAGACCCGGAAACAAATAGCGCCACAAAGTAAGTAAAAAATAGTCAATTATCCAAATTTGCGGTTCCGGGTCTCACCGGGTCATCTCCGGGATGCCACCGGTCTGCAATGCCGTCAGGCGTTCCCACGGCTCAGGCTCAACCATATTCTCAAACCATTGAGAGAGTTGAGCAGGTAGAAGATATATTTTATGAGCATGACTGCGGCATTGCCCGAACCGGCGTCACTCATCACCGCGACGGTCCAAAGGGAGATTGAAGAGATGTTCACCAGTATCCAAATGTACCACTGCTCCATGAACGCAAGACTCATCAGCACCTGACCAGCGATATTCAGAATCATCACCACCGCGTCAAGGAGTATCTTGGACTTATCGACACTGTCGATTTTTCCCGCCGCCAGTTTCGCGCCATCCACGTATAATAATATAAGGTACAGGGCAGCTATGCCTATGAATATTCCTGCCGCAAGCCAAGCCCACTGCCTCCCTGTCAGCCTCCGTGCCTTCAGATGCGCCCCCTCTTCTCCGGAACGCACCTTCGCTCCCCTCTTGCTCCATTGCCAGAACCCGATGAACTGCATCGGCAGGAAATAGAACGCGTGAAGGGCAAAATTCCCCATGATACCGTTGTCCAGATAGACAATCGTCCCGATCAGCACGTCGATGAAGCCAAACACAAACGTCAGGATGTTGCCGTTGGCCGACATCACAGTGTTCACAACACCCATCACGGAGCCGAACGCCGCAAGAAGCAGCATGAAAGTCTTCACACCCGGTTGCTGAAGCTTGAATATGGTCGTGACAGTGACGGCCAGCAACATTCCCGTGACCAGAAAAATGTTGAACGCAAGATTGAATTTATTTTCTTTTACCGCCATATCTTTACCAACTTATTTTTTAACGCTTACCAAGGTTGCAAATATAAACGTTTTTTATTCAGAAACGGGATATTTTCAATGGAAAAATCGGCAAATCATCACTTTTAGGGCGATTGGTACACAGGAAGGCTCTCTCCTGTACCAATCATCACTTTTAGGGCGATTGGTACACAGGAAGGCTCTCTCATGTACCAATCATCTCTTTTAGGGCAATTGGTACACAGGAAGGCTCTCTCATGTACCATTTGGGAGCGGGCCGCGAGTTCAAGTCGGGGATTTCACCAAAAAAGGCCATCCGGAATTCCGGATGGCCTCTGGAGCGGAAAACGAGACTTGAACTCGCGACCCCGACCTTGGCAAGGTCGTGCTCTACCAACTGAGCTATTTCCGCAGACTTGTGACCCGTAGCATTGCTTTGGGATTACAAAGGTAGCGCTTTTTTCTTTATTCGCAAACTTTTTCTGAAATAATTTCAAAAAAAATTGCGATAAAGCTCTATACCTCAATCGAAGTCTTGAACTCGGACAGGAAGCGGAGGTCGTTCTCGAAGTAATGACGGAGGTCATTGACCTGCCATTTGAGCATCGCAATGCGTTCCAGACCCATCCCGAAGGCGAATCCGCTGTACTTCTTGCTGTCAATGCCGGAAGCCTCAAGGACGTTAGGGTCAACCATTCCGCAGCCCATGATCTCCAGCCAGCCGGTTCCCTTGCAGATGTTGCAGCCCTTGCCGTGGCAGATGTTGCAGCTCACGTCAATCTCGCTCGAAGGCTCGGTGAACGGGAAGTAGGAAGGACGCATCCTGATCTGGGTGTCCGGACCGAACATCTCACGGGCGAAAAGAAGGATGGCCTGCTTGAGGTCGGCGAAAGTCACATTCTCATCGATGTAAAGACCCTCGACCTGATGGAAGATGCAATGCGCGCGGGCGGAGATCGCCTCGTTCCTGAACACACGGCCAGGGCAGATAACGCGGATCGGGAGCTTCATCGTCTCCATCGCGCGCACCTGAACGGAGGACGTGTGGGTCCTCAGCAGAAGCGGATCCGGATGACCGGCGGACACGAAGAAAGTGTCCTGCATGTCTCTGGCAGGATGGTTCAGCGGGAAGTTCAACGCCTCGAACACATGGTAGTCATCCTCGATCTCAGGTCCCTCGGCCACATCGTAGCCGAATTTTCTGAATATGTCCACAATCTCCTGACGGACAATCGACACCGGATGCCTCGACCCAAGTTCGAACGGAACTCCCGGCATCGAAAGATCCTCCTTAAGGCCGTCAGAGGCTCCCTCGGAAGCCGTCTTGTCCTTCAGCTCATCAATCCTGGCCTGGGCGGCCTGCTTGAGTTCGTTTATCTTGCGGCCAAACTCTTTCTTGAGTTCCGGCCCGTAAGTCCTGAACTCATCAAAAAGCTTGGTGATCTCTCCTTTCTTGCCAAGAAGCCTCACGCGGGCCTCCTCGACTTCCTTGGCAGTCTTGCAATTCAGCTCATTGACATGCGCAAGCAATTTCTCTATCTCTTCTTTCATAATATTCCAGAAATATTCCTGCAAAGTTAATCATTTTCCTGCAGTTTGGCCGAAGACTTTTCCATCTTCGCCTTTCTTTTTTCGCGAGCCTTCTTCTCCCTGGCCGCACCGCTCTTGAGGTATTTGGTCCACTGGTCATCATTCAAGACCTTACGGAAAGCCTGATAGATGTTCTCCGCCCACTTGTCGCTGGTCTTCATGTAAATATCCGAATTGGAGACTTTGGCAGAGGCCAGACTGTTGAGTTCCTCCTGCATGGCACGGTAGTCGTGGTTCAGAATGGAATCCACATAAAAGACCTGCCAATCCTCCAACTTGAGGGACGACTCGAAGCGATCGATCTCCTTCCCGATGAACTCAGCCATCTTCTTTTCCTGTTCCTCCGGGCTTGGCATTCCCTGCTGCGCATAAGCCGTCAGCACCGAAAAGGCCAGACACATCACCGCAAGAAAAAAATTTTTCATATCTTTACATTTTGTAATAACAGGTAACAAATTTAGTCAATAATAAGTTAATAGCAAAATGGCAAGACACTCAACCATCTACGCGCTGCTGGCAGCCATCTGCGCGCTCACGGCGAATCCAAGGGCCGAAGCCTGCACAAACATCATAGTGACAAGAGGCGCCAGTACCGACAACTCGAACATAATCTCCTACGCGGCGGACTCGCACGTCCTCTACGGAGAGCTGTACTTCCATCCGGCAGCGAACTGGAAAGCCGGTTCCACACTCGACATCATCAACTGGGACTCCTACAAGCCGATGGGACAGATCCCGCAGGTGGCGCACACCTACAAGACTGTCGGGAATATGAACGAGCATCAGCTCATCATCGCCGAAACCACATGGGGCGGAAGGTTGGAATTGGAAGACACCACCGCCATAATGGACTATGGCTCACTCATCTACGTCGCCCTGCAAAGGGCCCGCACCGCAAGGGAGGCAATCCAGGTCATCGTCGATCTGGCCAATGAATATGGCTACGCTTCCGAAGGTGAGACATTCTCGATAGCCGACAAGGACGAGGCATGGATAATGGATCTCATCGGCAAAGGTTGCGAGATGAAGGACGGAAAGAACATCCGCAAAGGATTCGTCTGGGTGGCCAGGAGGATTCCTGACGGCTACATCTGCTCGCACGCCAACCAGGCACGCATCCAGACCTTCCCGCTGAACGACCCTGAGAACTGCCTCTACGCCCCTGACGTGATCTCCTTCGCGAGGGAGAAAGGCTACTTCGACGGCAAGGATGAGGACTTCGACTTCAGCGCCGCCTACTGCCCAGCCGATTTCGGTACCGTAAGGGGCTGCGACGCAAGGGCATGGAGTGCCTTCAACATTCTCTGCGACGGACAGTTCACCTACGAGTTGGACGGGAAGACCATCACCGAGCCGGCCTCGGCCTACCACGACTACATCACCGGCAAGGATCTCAGCCACAGGATGCCGCTGTTCGTGAAACCGGCCAGGAAGATCTCCGTGAAGAACGTCGCAGATGCGATGAGAGACCACTTCGAGGGCACTCCGCTGGATATGACCACCGACATCGGAGCCGGCGGCAACGCCCTCCCTTACAGATGGAGGCCGATGGGCTTCGAGTACAAGGGCTGGCGCTATGTCAACGAGAGGGCCATCGCCACCCAGCAGACCGGATTCTGGTTCGTGGGCCAGTCCAGGCACGACCTCCCGGACGTGGTCGGAGGAGTCCTCTGGTTCGGAACCGATGACGCCGCGACATCCTACCTCACCCCGATCTACACCTGCACCGACAAGGTGCCGGAATGCTTCAGGGTAGGCAACGGGAACATGCTCAAGTACTCTCCTACCGCATCCTTCTGGATCAACAACCGTGTCGCCAACGCCTGCTACAAGGCCTACAACATCATGGCTCCGACAGTCCGCGAGGCTATCGACAGCTTTGAGAGCGGACAGATGGACTCTAAACTCGCCGAGATGGACCGCAAGGCTCTTGAGGCCTACAACGCCATCCTTCCGAAAGCCGAGAGGAAAGGTCTGGACAGCAAGGACTGGTTCGCCTCCGTCAGGAAGATGCTCACCGAGTATTCAGTAAGCACCGCCCAGACCCAGTTCGACAACTGGGTCGCCCTTGAGGAACTGCTTCTTGTGAAGTTCATCGACGGCAACGTCAAGGCCCAGAACGAGGACGGTTCATTCAAGCACTCAAAGTGGCACGAGGGCACTCCTGCTGGGCTTAGCCAGCCTGGCTACACCGAGAAGTGGAAAGAGGCCGTCGTGAAGGATCACGGGGATGTGATCAGGGAAAGGTAAAAAAGATATTTACAAATTATGCGGAGACTGTTTCTGATAATGATTCTGCTGCTGTGCTGTGCGGTTTCCTTCGCTCAGACCTACACCGTTTCCGGTACGGTCCTGAACAAGAAGACCAAGGAGCCGGTGGAATTCGCGACCGTGGTGGCCGTGGAATGCGAGCAATGGGCCGTCGCCGATGACAAAGGGCGTTTCACTCTCAAGAACATTCACGCAGGGAAGAACACACTCAGCGTCTCCTGCCTCGGATTCGTCACCGACACCAAGACCATCATCATCAGCAAGGATCTGACCGGCTACAGAGCTTTCCTCAGTGAAGACAACCTTACCCTTGAAGGGGTTGTCGTGACCGCGAAAGAAAATGAGAACAGCGCCACGACCAGCCGCACGATGGACAGAACGGCACTCGATCATGTCCAAATGGTCAGCCTTGCGGACATAGGAGGCCTACTACCAGGAGGAGCCACCGCGAATCCAAGCCTTCTCTCCACCAATAGATTCAATCTCCGGGCCGGAGAGGCGACCGAGGCTGGCAACTCCTCCTTCGGCACCGCTGTCGAAGTAGATGGTGTAAGAATTTCGAACAACGCCTCCTTCTCAGAGATCAAGGGTGCGTCAATCAACAACATTGCATCGAGCAATGTAGAGTCCGTGGAAGTGATTTCCGGAGTTCCATCCGTTGAATATGGTGACATCGGCGCCGGAATCGTCAAGGTCAACACCAAGAAAGGACTAGCCCCATACTTGGTGACAATGACGACAAACCCAAAGACAAAACAGTTCTCCGTCAGCAAAGGCTTCGGTCTCGGACAGAGCCGGAACGGGGTCTCAGGCGGTGTTCTGAACGCCAATGTCGAATACACGCGATCCGTGAAAGACAGCCGCTCGCCGTACGAGTCCTACAACCGCAAGCAGATCTCTTTGAACTATTCCAACCTATTCAACAACGGAATGTTCAGCGAAACCCCGATAAGGTTTTCCTTCGGTATCACAGGCAACCTCGGAGGAAGCGACACGAAAGCCGACCCGGACCTGCTTATCGGCACTTACGAGAAACAAAAGGACAACACGCTAAGGGCAAATGTCGAAATGAACTGGCTTCTGAGCAAACCATGGATCACCAACCTCGAATTCAAAGGCTCGGTAGTCAGATCCAACAAACTCAGCGAGACCAGGAACAGGTATTCCAGCGCCGCCGGGACAGTGGCCCTGCATGGAAAGGAAGAAGGCTATTTTGTGGCCGAGGACTACTCCGCTAATCCGGACGCGGCGGCCATCATGATTCCTCGCGGCTATTGGTACAACACAATGTTCCTGGACGACAAGCCTTTCTCCTACAAACTCACCCTCAAGGGCAACTGGGCAAAGAAGTTCGGGAAGGTCAACAACAAGATCAAGCTCGGCGCAGACTGGAATGCGGACGCCAACCTAGGTAAGGGAGAACACTCGGAAGACCTTAGCAACGCGCCTACGTACAGGACCTACGACTATAGCGAGATCCCGTTCATGAACAACCTCGCCCTGTTCGCGGAAGAGAATGTCTCCATACCGATCGGCAAAGAGTCACATCTCAACCTGATTGCCGGACTCCGAGCGGAAAATACATTCATAAAGGGTTCCGAGTATGGCACCACGACCAGTCTGTCGCCAAGATTCAACGCGAAATACTCAGTGTTTTCAGCCAAAGGCCGCAGAGGGAAGTTCGTGCAGAGTCTCGCCTTCAGGGCAAGTTGGGGCGTGGCCGTCAAGCAGCCTTCATTCTCAATCCTATACCCTCAGCCGAACTACAGGGACATACAGATCTTCAATCCACCGACAGCTGACGACGGCAACGCCTACTATGCCTACTACATAATGCCGGCGACCATCGAGTACAACCCTGACCTTGTCTGGCAGCGCAACCACCAAGGGGAGCTCGGAATGGAGATAGACCTTGCGGGTACAAGAATATCCCTGGCCGGGTACTGGAACAAAACCGCCAAGGCGTTCTCGATGAACAAGGCCTACGAAGCGTTCACGTACAACTACACCGATCAGAAAGCGCTTCAGTCATGCACGATTCCGGTAAATGACAGAGTTTACAGCATCGACCGGAAAACCGGTGTCGTGACTGTTTCCGACAAGACCGGAACATTCGGGCCACAGACCATAACTGGTGTCACAAGGGAGTCTCTCACACCTCACACATACGCGGCGAACAGCGGGACTCCTATCAATCGTTACGGACTGGAGTGGGTGATCGACTTCAAAAGGATCAATCCGATAAACACCGACATCCGCCTTGACGGCAACTACTACGCCTATAGGACGGTCAATCAGGACCTCCTGGCTTATTCTCCAACCACCATCAGAATGACCGACAACACTCCTTACAAATACATAGGTTGGTATGTCGGGGGCAACAAGACAAACAACGGAAGCGAGTCCAGGACGCTGAGGATGAACGTGACTGTCACCACCCATATTCCTCGGGTCAGGATGATCATCTCAGCCAAACTGGAAGGCTCTCTATTGAAGTACTCCAGAGCCCTCAGCGAGACCGACGGAGGTGTCAGGACCTATGCTGTCGATGATGATTCCTCCTACCTTCCAAGTGAAGACCCGTCATTCATGGACAGGCGGGTCAAGACGGTCACCTATCCTGAGTATTACTCAAGCTACTGGGATCCGACTCCAAAGCCTTTCCTAAAGGATTTCATCTGGGCCAGGGACAACGACAGGGAACTCTACGACAACCTCTGCAAGCTGGTGGAAAGGACATCCCTCAACTACGCCTTCCAGAAGGATTACCTCTCACCGTTCTTCTCGGCGAACTTCAGCGTGACGAAGGAAGTCGGCGACATCGCCTCAATCTCCTTCTACGCCAACAACTTCTTCAGGAACATGGGACAAGTGTACTCCACGAAGTCGCAGCAGTATTCCTCTGTGACAGGCGGGACGCTGATTCCGACATTCTATTATGGTCTGACATTAAGGCTGAAATTCTAAGGCGAACTATAACAAACCAACAATTAAAAACAAAATTCAAATGAAAAGGTTCATCTACATTATTCTTGCCGCAACCGCCGCATTCACGGCCTGCAAGAAAGACGAAAGCGCCAAGATCAACGATGTGACAATCCAGGTCGTTATCGGCAACGAGCCTGTCACGGATGCCGTTGAGGTGACCGTAACAGACAAGTCATCCTCTACAGCCTACAAGGCAACAACAGTCAACGGCACAGCGACATTCCAGCTTGTGGCCGGAATCTACGAAGCATCGGCGACAGTTTACAAAGAATCCAGCATATTCAACGGAACGAACCCTGCTGTCACGGTAGTCGACAACGGAACCAACAGCTTCAGGCTTGAACTGTCCGAGTCCACAACAAGCCAGGTCATCATCAAGGAGTTGTACTTTGCAGGCTGTATGGACAACGAGGACGCGAAGGACTACGCCCTGGACAAATATGTCATCCTGTACAACAATTCTCCTGTTGAGGCCGACGCAAGTAAGTTCGCGTTCGCGATCGGAAATCCGGCCAATGCCAATGCCACCAACAACTACCTCAAAGACGGCAAGCTCACCTATTCCGACTACATTCCGGCTTGGACCGCATGCTGGTGGTTCGATACGAACGTGAGAATCGCACCTTACTCACAGATTGTCATCTCCATCACCGGAGCCATCAACCATACGGAGACCTACCGCAACTCGGTAGACCTGAGCAAGGCCGACTACGTCTTCTACGACCCTGAGGTCTTCAACAATGTCAGCAACTATCCAGCTCCTTCAGCATCCATCCCTTCAGATAATTATCTAAAGACTTACTGCTATGGATTGGGTACCGCCTGGGGCATTTCCAAGACATCTCCGGCCTTCTTCATCTTCTCTCCGGAAGGAACCAGCGCCAAGGATTTCGTCACGAATCCTGAAAACATAGAGTCCCCTACCGGAAAGCCTGCTTTCAACTGCGCCAAGATCCCTGTGAAGTGGATAAAGGACGGTATAGAGGTCTTTGACAAGGCCAATCTCCAGAAGTCCAACAAGAGGCTTCTTGACAGCGTTGACGCCGGCTACATAGTTTTCACAGGCAAAAAAGGCTTCACCGTCTACAGAAATGTTGACAAGGAAGCCACCGAGGCTCTCGCCGAGAACGAGGGGAAACTGGTCTACAACTATGCCGGCGGCACCGAGGCCGAAGAGGGCGGTTCCACTGACCCTTCAGGAATCGACGCCGAGGCGTCGATCGCCAAGGGTGCGCACATCATCTACAAGGACACAAACAATTCAAAGAACGATTTCCACCAGAGAAAGGTCTCTTCCATCAAAAAGTAAATCATGGGTTCAAGAATCCTATCGTTTTTAGGAATGTTCATCCTTTCCGCTCTTCCGGCCTGGTCACAGACCGGAGAAGAGTGGAAGGATGAATATTCCCGTTTCTCAGACTCGTCCCCGTGGATACGGTCTTCCAATCCTGCCGGAATCTCATCGCCCCTAACAGGCCGGCTCTCCACCGTCAGGGCTTGGCTTGAAAAGAAGAACGGAGGATTGATTGATCTACACGAGAGTCCGGACTGCCTAAAGCCAGGCCTGGAGGCTGCCTCCTACATGAAAGTCTCCGACAGGATCACTTTCTACGGCCGGGTGGACTACAGTTATTTCAAAGGGAAGGATATGGGAGGGCCTATCCTTCTGGATCCTTACTACAATCCGATCAACTTTGTCGAGAACTCCGACACGACGACCGGGTCGAAGACTCTGGAGAAATACACCCTTGAGGGTGCGATGGCATATTCATTGACCAACAGGCTCACGCTTGCCGGGAAGGTCTCTTACCAGAGCGCCGACTACGCCAAGCGTAAGGATCCGCGGGCGTATAACCAATGGATGGATCTGGATGCGTCGTTAGGCGCAAAGTATTCACTGCCAAGGGGCAAGGCCGCTTTCGGAGTCAGCTTGAGGTACACCAAGACCATCGAGACCGTACTTGAGAAGCTTTTCGGAACGATTGACAGGCAGTACTACTACCTGATCGACTACGGAGCCAGCTTCGGCAAGGTAGAGGTCGTTGAGGGAGACAACGGGTTCGTGTCTGTCAGCTCTGAGCGTCCGATGTTCAACCAGTTCTTCGGCGGAAGCGCCCAGGCCGAATTCAGCGTCGGCGGGGTAAACACCTTCATAGATCTGGGAGCGGCCTACAGAAGTGGTTACTTCGGGAAGAAAGGCAGCGGCACAGTGAAGTTCTGTGACTACGACGGAATGAGGTACGATCTCGGCGTCAGGGTCACCTTCAAGACCGGCAAATTCTACAACAGGATTGACGGAAACTGGAACATAATGACCTCGCTCAACAAAGAGAACTCCTACAGGGTCTCAACCAAACCTGGGCAGAGTTCCGAGATCCAGTATTTCGGAAGTCAGGAAGTCGGAGACAAGACCGTGGGCAGAATCAAGGCACGCTACTCGATCGAGAGACAGGCCGACGGTCACAAGGGCATCTTCAGCCCTGTTCCTTGGGCCTTGTCTGTCGGCTACGAGAGGTTCGGTGTGAACCAGACCGCAACATCATATCCTTTCTACAGGAAACAGAGAATCGCCCGCAACACGGTAAACCTGACTGGGGTCAAGAACTTTCCGATGGGGAACAACTTCTTGTCCATCACCTTGGGAGGGGATTATTCGTTCGCCGGGGACGATCTGAAGAACGAGGACGGACAGTACTCCTCCGCAACCGGGAACCCGCGTACCAACGACACCTACCTGAACAGGAACTTTGAATATTTCCACGCCTCCTCGGCGGGGGGGACAGCCTCCGTCCGCTTCACCCTGGTCAAGGAAACGGGCAGGCGCCACTATTCCGTATTCATGGATCTGGCGGACAGTTACCACCGCTTGACCTCGGATCCGGAATACCTTACAGGGAACTACAGGAACACAATCATATTCACAATAGGATGCAATTTTTAAAAACTCTTTTCATCACGTCGGCCACATTGGCGTTGGGTGCGCTCAGTCTGACCGCACAGCCTCTGCCGGTGGACGGACAGATCAAGACAGGAAAACTTGACAACGGACTGACTTACTATGTCAGGCATAGCGCGAATCCTGCCGGAGTGGCGGATTTCTACATCGTGCACAATGTCGGTGCGCTTCAGGAGGATGACAACCAGAACGGCCTCGCACATTTTCTGGAGCATATGGCATTCAACGGAATCAAGCATTACCCAGGAAAGGAGATGCTGGAGTTCCTTGGGAGAAACGGCGTCCGCTTCGGAGCCAACGTGAACGCTTTCACGTCCAGGAGCGAGACCTGCTACCACATTGACGGAGCGCCGGTCGCCAGAGAGTCGTTCGTGGACTCCGTGCTGCTTATCCTGCACGACTGGTCGGGCGACATCCTCTGCGAGCAGGACGAACTTGACAACGAAAGAGGGGTCATCCGAGAGGAGTGGAGACGAGGCTTCGACTCGCGCCGTACCTTGTTCACCGCACAGACCAATCTTGTCTATCAGGGAGCGAAACAGACAAAGAGAACCGTCCTCGGATCACTTGACGTAATCAACAATTTCAAGAGGGAGGATATTCTTAATTTCTATCACAAATGGTACCGTCCTGATCTTCAGGCGATAATAGTGGTCGGAGACATTGATGCCGAACAAATGGAGAAGAAGATCATCAAGCGGTTCTCTGACATTCCAAAGGCCGTGAACCCGACTCCGAAGGAGGTCTTCCTCGCACCGAAGGCTGACGGTCCGATCTTCGAGAACCTGATCGATTCCACACTGAGCTTCACCGCCCTCAAGGTTTTCTACAGAATGCCTTACCCGGCCCGTGAGATCCGCGGCACGGAAGGGTTCTACAAGGACCTTTACATCCGTGACATTCTGGCCAACATTATGACCGAAAGGATGAAGGAGCAGGTGCGCACCGGGAAAGCCGAGGCCAAGTCAGCGGTGATGGTGAACTATGCCGAGTCCAGCGACTACTATGTGGATCTTTACACAATCCTTGGCAAAAAGGACGGCAACCTGCTGGACCTCATCGACTTCTACGCTGGAAACGAGAAATCGATGATTGAATATGGTGTCTCGCAAGACGAGATCGAGGCCGCGAAGATGCTGGTCAGGAAGCGCTACCATCTCGACAGGCCGAAGAAGGCCGAATCACTTCGTAATGAAGACTTTGTGGGAGTCTGCCACAATAATTTCGTCAGCGGGGCCGCGCTCACCGATCCTGCCACGCTGCATGGAATCCAGAACAGAATCCTCAAGGACATCTCTCTGGAGGATGTCAAGCCATACGTTGCCAAAGTTTTCTCCGAGAGCGACAAGATATATTCCTGGTTCGCCAATCCTAAGGATTTGGCCAAGGTTCCGTCCTTGGAGGACACCAAAGCCAGGCTCGATCAGGTCAGGGCACGTGAGGCCAAGCCGAATTTCCTGACATTCAACAAGATCGACCTCACGGTCAACTACCCGGAAGGAAGTATCGTAAAGGAAAACAACGTCAAAGGGCTGGACGGGACGAAGGAATGGATCCTCAGCAACGGAGCCAAGGTTTACTGGACCGCCGTGAAGGATTCCAAAGTGACCCCGGACCTCTCCCTGCTCGTTTACTTTGACTCGGGATACAACGCCCTCCCTCAGGACAGGTTCGCATCCTCGCTTTTCGCCGGGGAGTTCATCAGGGCCAACGCCGGATTCCGTGGAGCGACCGCGGATGAGATCGGAAAGATGCCGGAATGCGGTGGGATTTCCCGCTCACTCAGGATAAGCGACAGGTTCGCGGGCATATTCACGACAGCTCCTGCGAAGAAGGCGGAGAACGCCTTCCGTATCGCCGCACTTACGGTGACAGACCCGTTCCTGCCTCAGGCCAAGGTTCTGCAGCAGATGAAGGACAAGAAACTCGAATCACTCAGCGAGCCGAAAAAAGATGCCGTCAGGTTCAGCGAAGCCTGTGACTCGATCATCTACGGAAACCATCCGTGGTCGGTGGACATTGACTCCGCCGCCGTGGATGGCGTGGATATGGATCTGGCTGAAGAGATCTACAGCAGGGAGTTCAATCCCGCCGCAGGAATGACGCTCTTTATAGCCAGCAACCTCGACGAGACAACGATCAAGGAATATGTCCGCAAGTACATCGCCACGATTCCAACAGACGGCAAGACCTTCACTAAAGCAAAAGTCAGGGAACGCATACCGGCATTCAAGGGTACGCAGGTATATTCAATGACAGGCAAGAAAGAGATCAACCCTTACACGATCGTGACCAGAATGTTCTCCTCGAAGGTAAAGCCGACCCCTAAGAATCTGGCCGCCGTTGATTTTGTGGACTACATTCTGTCCCAGAGGCTTCTGAATCAGATCCGTGAGAACCGTGGAGGAACGTACACCATCAGGTTCAACTCCAATGTGAGCGTCAGGGAGAAAGGCAGAAGCGAGTCCGAGATCACGTTCAAGACAAGGCCTGATCTTTATGAGGTTCTGGTCGGAGACCTTGACGACATCGTTTCCGGGTTTTGCTCCGGCGGCCCTTCCGGGAAAGAGCTTGAGGAGGCCAGAAAATGGCTGATCAAGAACGAGACTGAATCCAAGGCCAAGAAAGCGATGTCGATGCCTCACAGGAACTCTCAGGTGATGAACTATGTAAGGAACGGAATCAATCCGAACATCGACAGGGTGGCCGCATACGGCAGCGTTACCGCTGAGGATGTACGCAAGGTGGCCGGAAAACTGACCGGAAAGAACGTCCTTACAACCATTTACACAGAAGAATAGACTTTTGATGAAAGCAAGAAGACTGGTTTTGACGGCTGTGGCGCTGATGTTCGGCGCCACGGCTTTTGCTGATGAGGGGATGTGGATGATTCAGGACATCAACGAGGCGCTGGAGAAGAACATGAGGGCGCGCGGGCTCAGGCTGGCGGCCAATGAGATCTACAATGACGAGGCTCCCGGGACGGCGGTCGCGGACGCGGTCGTGTCAATCGGATTCTATTGCACGGGAAGCGTGATTTCCGACGAAGGACTCATCATAACCAACCATCACTGCGCGTATTCGAACATCGCGAAGCTCAGTACCCCTGAGCACAACTATCTGGAGGACGGGTTCTGGGCGATGACAAGCGAGCAGGAGATCCCTGTTGAAGGAGAGAAGGTCTTCTTCCTGAAAAGGGTGTTCGATGTCACAGAGGAAGTCAAGGGGCTTACCAAGGAACTCCGCTCCGCCGGCAAGCCGTGCGGAATGAGGAAGATCAGCGCGATGATGGAGAAACGGTACAACAAGGCCACGGGACTGGAGTGCATCCTGAGCAGCATGTGGGCCGGAGAAAAGTACTATATGTCCGTTTACAAGGTCTATACCGACCTCAGGCTCGTCGCCGCTCCTCCGCAGAGCATAGGCTACTTCGGAGGGAATCAAGACAATTGGACCTGGCCTCGCCACAACTGTGACTTCACGATCTACAGGATATACGAGGACGGGGAGCCTGTGACAAGGGAAAAAAGCCTGAAAGTCTCCCGCGCCGGGTACTATCCTGGGTCGTTCACCATGGTGATCGGTTACCCGGGAAGGACGAACAGATATTCCTCATCCGCAGAGATAAACTATCAGGAAAAAGTCAGCCTCCCGGTGTCAAACGCGATCCGTGGCGGGCAGATGGGCATCATCCGCAAGTGGATGGATGCCGATCCGCAGGTCAGGATGAAATACTCGGACTGGTTCCTCTCGCTGAGTAATGTGCAGGAGAACAATGAGGGTATGGTCCGATGCTTCAAGAGGTTCTGGGTCAAGGACGAAAAGGTCGCACAGGAGCGTGAGATGCAGAGATGGATCAACGCGGCGGCCAACCGCAGGGCGATGTGGGAGAATCTGATTCCGGATCTAAAGGAAGCATATTCACTGACAGAAAGCATCGAGAAGGACAAGGTCTTTTTCCGCGAGACCATATTCCGTGGAACATACATCAGCCGCTACCTTCTCCGCGCGGGAAACACCTCAACCGTGGAAAAAGCCAAGGAAGCGCTGAGGGAAGGAGCCGCCGCCACTGATGCCAGAGTGGAAAAAGAACTTCTTGAATATGCCTGCAAGGAATATTTCGACAATCTGGAGTCATACTATTTCGGGAAGTACCAAAGCAAGATGCAGGACCGTTTCGGGAATGACTACAAAGCCATGGCTGAATATCTTTGGAACAAGAGCGTGATCTCTTCCGCAAAGCGGATCGAAGACATCCAGTCAATCGACGATGTAAAGAAAGATCCGCTCAGACTGTTCCTGACCGACACCCCGATAATGACCTTCAACAACAGGAACGGCCAAGCCAAGAAAATGCAGGATGTTTCCCACCTTGAAAAGGAATATAAAAAGGCGCTCTACTGGATGAGGCTTCATAAGGACATCGAGCAGTACCCTGACGCAAACTCCACAATGAGAATCACTTACGGAACCGTTGGCGGTTTACAGCCGAATGACGGCATCATCTATGACTGGTACACCACTCCGAAGGGAATACTCCAGAAATACAATCCTGCTGACCATGACTACATCCTTACGGAAAGGCAGAAAAGCCTTCTGGAAAAAGGTCGGTGGGGACGATGGGGAGTCAAGGTTAACGGAAAACGCACGATGATCGTGGACTTCATGACGGACAACGACATCACCGGTGGAAACTCCGGCAGTCCTGTGCTGAACGCGAAAGGCGAGCTCATCGGATTGGCCTTTGACGGCAATCTCGAATCACTCGCCAGCGACGCGTCCTACACCCAGGGCTACAACAAATGCATCAACACGGACATCCGCTACGTGATGTGGGTCTTGGACAAGTACGCCGGGATGAAGCGCATCGTCCGGGAAATCAACTTCGCCCAATAGCAAAAGGGGCTGACCTTTTGGGTCAGTCCCTTTTGCATTTCATCAACCCCCAGTCACTCCGTGACAGCCCCTGAGGGGTTTGGGGAAGGGATTCCCCAAACCCCTTCGGTCGCTTTGCTCCGAGTCTCGTGACTTTTGAGTCATCCTCTTGATTTTATTTTTTGTCGTTCAGGACAATCTGGCCACCGGCCACATCAACCTCGATGACGGAATCCTTGTGGACGGTTCCCGCAAGTATGGCCTTGGCAAGCTGGTTGACAAGCTCACGCTGCATCAACCTCTTGATAGGACGGGCGCCGTATGCAGGATCGTAACCGCCAGTGACCATGTGATCCTCGAAAGCCTTTGTGAACTCAATGGTGACACCTTCTTCCGAGAGCCTGTTCTGAAGCTGCTTCATCTGGATGTGAAGGATCTCACGGATGTCGTTCTGGGTAAGCGGATCAAACATGATGATCTCATCGATTCTGTTCAGGAACTCCGGTCTTACCGTAGTCTTGAGTACATCCATCACCTTCTCCTTGCACTCATCCAGAAGCTCACGCCTCGTGGCGATCGCCCTCATCTCCCCGGCAGGATCGGCACCTGGCCGTCCAACGGCAGGAAGTCTGTCCATATAGCCTTGTATGATGTCAGATCCGACATTGGAGGTCATGATCAGGATGGTGTTCTTGAAGTCCACCGTACGCCCCTTGTTGTCGGTCAGACGACCGTCATCAAGAACCTGGAGAAGGACATTGAACACATCCGGATGGGCTTTCTCGATCTCATCCAAAAGGATGACCGAGTAAGGTTTGCGCCTTACGGCCTCGGTAAGCTGTCCACCCTCATCGTAACCGACGTATCCCGGAGGAGCGCCGACAAGACGGCTGACAGTGTGCCGCTCCTGGTACTCACTCATGTCGATTCTCGTGATCATGTTCTCATCGTTGAACAAGAACTCCGCAAGAGCCTTTGCCAGCTCCGTCTTACCGACACCGGTCGTACCCATGAAGAGGAATGATCCTATCGGTTTCTTCTCGTTGGAAAGCCCGGCCCTGCTGCGGCGTACAGCATCAGCCACGGCCTGGATGGCCTGATCCTGACCTACGACCCTCTTGTGCAGCTCGCTCTCGATTCTCAGAAGTTTCTCCTTCTCGCTCTCAAGCATCTTCTGCACCGGGATTCCGGTCCATTTGGCCACGACCTCGGCGATGTCCTGAGGAGTAACCGCCTCGGTGACAATCGGATCCTTAATCTCAGCCTGTTTTTGGGTCAGTTCGTCGATCTTCTTCTGAGCCTCGGCGATCTTGCCGTAGCGGAGTTCAGCCACCTTACCGTAATCTCCAGCCCTTTCCGCGGCCTGAGACTCGATCTTGTAGTCCTCGATCTTCTGACGTGCCTCCTGAAGACCGGAAAGAATGCTTTTCTCATCATTCCACCGCTTCATAAGGCTCTCTTTCTCAGCCATTTTGTCAGCGAGTTCCTTCTTGATCTTCTCAGACTTCAGAGAGGTACCCTCACGCTTGATGGCCTCCTTCTCGATCTCCAGCTGACGGATGTCACTGTTGAGTTCGGCGATAGGCTCCGGAACGGAGTTCATCTCAAGACGCAGCTTGGACGCGGCCTCGTCCACAAGGTCGATGGCCTTGTCCGGCAGGAACCTGTTCGTGATGTACCTGTGTGAAAGATTGACGGCGGCGATCAAAGCGTCATCCTCGATCTTCACGCGGTGATGGTTCTCGTACTTCTCCTTAAGGCCTCTAAGGATGGCGATCGACTCGGCCGGAGACGGCTCGTCCACCAGCACCATCTGGAAACGCCTCTCAAGCGCCTTGTCGGCCTCGAAGTACTTCTGGTACTCGTCAAGTGTGGTCGAACCGATTGTCCTCAGCTCACCTCTGGCCAAGGCCGGCTTCAGGATGTTGGAGGCATCCATCGCTCCGGACGAACGGCCGGCTCCCACAAGGGTGTGGATCTCATCGATGAACAGGATGATCTCACCCGCGCTGTCAACGACTTCCTTGACAACGCCCTTCAGACGCTCCTCGAACTCGCCCTGGTACTTCGCACCGGCGATCAAGGCGCCCATGTCCAATGAATATACCTTCTTGCTCTTAAGGTTCTCCGGCACGTCGCCATCCACGATCTTCTGGGCGATGCCCTCGGAGATGGCTGTCTTACCGACACCCGGCTCACCTACAAGAATAGGATTGTTCTTGGTTCTCCTGCTCAGAATCTGCAGAACCCTTCTGATCTCCTCGTCCCTGCCGATGACAGGATCAAGTTTCCCCTTCGCCGCTTGTTCGTTGAGATTGATGGCGAATTTAGGCAAGAACTCCAATGATTTGTTGCTTGTATTGTTTTCCATAATTACTTTCCTTTTCGGTCTCGGGACACTTCCGCTCCCGGCCCAAAGCCGGTTCACGTGACGGCATTCAAAAAGCCGTCCGGCCCGAAGACCAAACGGCTTAAAGTCAAATTATGTTCCACAGCCCGAAGGCTGACAAAATGTCAGTTACTTGACAGGCGTCTCTGCAGCCGGATCTTCCTGAGCCGGATTTGCCTGCTGCACAGGAGCTGAAGGGAATTCAGGCTGGGCGGCCGTGTTCTCGATCTTGTCGGTCACGTCAACGCCGGACACGGTTGTTCTGGTTGTGAACGACGAAATGATTGAGACAACGAGAATGAATGTGACAAGCCCCCATGACACCTTCTCAAGGATGTCAGCGGTCTGTCTTACGCCAAGAGTCTGGTTGGCTGAAGTAAAGTTACTGGCCATTCCCTGTCCCTTGCCGTTCTGAAGCAACACGACGATGATCAGAAGGATCGCCGCGATGACAATAAAAACTGTTAGGAATGTAAACATATTCTTAAATTTTAATTTTCCTGTTGCAATTTTTCAATAAGGGATGCAAAGTAAGCACTTTTTTCCGGATATCGCAAGACAAGTCGGGAATAAATCTTCTTTGCCTCAGCAAAATAGCCTTGATCCGCATATATGGCGGCCAGTGTCTCGGTGCAGAAGCCAAACTCCGGATCCTCCCATTGCCGGCCTTCCGGCTCATCGCTGCGTTCGGACTTAAAGCGGGAGAAGACGTTGTCCTCGTCTTTTCTCACGGAGGCGTACTGCTCCGGGGAGAAAAAGTCCCCGCCCGCGGCGCGCACAGTGCGGTTGTAGGCGGCAGGCCGTGTGGATGAATATTCCTGCGCCTCCACCGGCGCTTCGATGGTTGGTGAGCTTTGCCGGACGACAGGCTCAGCGACCGTGGATGTTCGCCCTGCAGCCACAGATTCCGCGGCCGGATGCCGTGCTTGCCAGAGGGGCGAAGATGATTGCCCCGCAGCCGGATCCTCCGGTCCCCGAGCCTGTCGAATGGCACCGGCATCAGGCCTGATATATTCCTTGATAAGACGCTCCACGTCCTTGTCGGAGTAGTCCTCTTTCCTGGCGGAACGTACGATGTCTGAGATCAACGTCCTGGACACCACGTACATGGCCGCGTCTGAATACTGTGCCTTTCCCCATTCGCCGCCTCCAACCTTGGCCATCCGGACACACAATTCCTTGCGGGCGCCGCCGAACCAAGGGTAAAGATTGATCACCCCTGTCAGCTCGTCCATGGTCAAGGATCCAAGATTCAGTTTCTTCCCTTCCATACTACCACTGGGCCACACTCGCGTTGAACATGTCCTCCACCAATTTGTCGATTATCTCTTGACACAGAGTCGATTCAACAGCGTCCAAGGCATTGGTGGAATCGTAGTCCGAATATGCCGAGAAATCCTTCTCGAAATCATCCTCGGGGAACTTCCTGTTGGTGAACTTCAGTTTCACGGTGACAGTAAGACGGTTCTGCGCGGCGACCTCGTTTGCTGTCACCGCCGCTGCCCTGACCTCATAGCCTGTGATCTCGCCCTGAAGCTCCAGATCCCCGTCCATCTCGACCTGTTCCAGTTTGGTCAGCTTGCGGAACTTGTCCCTCATGGCCTCGGTGAGGTCATTGCTGAGGTTAGGGTTCACCTTGAGGGCCTTATATTCAAAATAATTGATTGTCACCGTCTTGACATCTGCCTGTATGGACGTGCCCGAAAACGAGTAATGCACGAAAGAGCAGCCCCCAAGAACGGCGGCCACCACCAGAATCAACGCTACAAGACATTTATTAATATTCATTTTCATTACGGCTTTGAGTCAAGATGGTACTTCTCTATCCAACGGTACAAGGTCCGCTCGGAGATTCCGACCTCCCGGGCGGCGAGCTTACGGTTGCCACCGTGTTTTTCCAAGGCTTTGACGATCATCTCCAGATTTGACTTTCTCAACGAAAGATCCTGCGCCTTGGCCTCCTCCGCGCGGATGTCCACAACCTTGCCGATCTCTCCGCTTGTGACCGGCGCGCCGAGACCCTGCCATTCGGCCTCCTCCGGCTCCGGCGAAGGATGCAGGGCAGGACGAAGGGCCGGCACTGATTCTTGTGTGGAATCCAGCCTTGCCTTCAGACGGTCAACTTCCTGCTTGAGGTCGAAGATGGCCTTGATTATCATCTGCTTGTCGGAATCAGGCATGTTCTGGGCGGCGGACGGTTCGGAAGCCATGACAGGAAGGAGGGAGGTCTCTTCCTTAGGCATGTAAAGAGCCAGCGTCTTTGAATCGACCACGCACTTCTCCGACGAGCGGGAAAGTTTTTCCGACTCCAGCGCGGTGACTGTCTCGGCTATATTCTTGAGCTGACGGATGTTGCCCGGCCAACGGTAGTTTATCAGCATGTCGATCGCATCGTTGGTCAGAGTCACCTTTCCCATGCCGTACTTCTCCGAGAAATCGGATGTGAACTTTCTGAACAGCAGATAGATGTCCTCCTTGCGCTCACGCAGGGACGGCATGAGTATCTGGATTGCGTTGAGCCTATAATACAAGTCTTCCCTGAACTTTCCCTTTCCGACGGCGTAGAGCAGGTTGACATTCGTGGCCGCGATGACCCTCACATCTGTCTTCTGAACCTTCGAGGAACCCACTTTGATGAACTCCCCGCTTTGCAGAACCCTCAACAGCTTCGCCTGAGAGGCCATCGGCAGCTCACCGATCTCATCCAGAAAGAGAGTGCCTCCGTCCGCCTCCTCGAAATACCCTTTCCTTGTCTCGATCGCCCCGGTGAAAGACCCCTTCTCATGACCGAAAAGTTCAGAGTCAATCGTGCCTTCCGGGATGGCGCCGCAGTTTACGGCAAAGTATTTGCTGGTCTTGCGGAGGCTGTTCTGGTGAATGATCTTAGGAATATTCTCCTTGCCGACACCGCTTTCACCGGTGACCAGGACAGTAAGGTCTGTCGAGGCGACGGCCACGGCCGTCTCCAGTGCTCTGTTAAGGGCGGCATCATTGCCGATGATGTCGTATTTGTTTTTAAGTCTTTGCAGTTCTTGTGAATCCATAGTATTTGCTCAGAGTTTGGCAAAGTTAACAAAATAATAATTATCTTTGTGTATTTGTTAGTAGCATTTGGAATGCAATCTTTAATCATCAGTAATATGAAGAAGACACTCAAAATTTTTGCCGCGGCTCTCATCGGAATGGCTGCGGTAGCCTGCTCTTCAGCCGAGAAGATGGCTGAACTTGCTGACAATGTGACCGTAAAGTGTGACCCTGCGGTTCTGGAGTGTGTGGCCGGCAACATCGACGCCACAGTCACGGTGACCTATCCGGAGAAATATTTCCATCCAAAGGCCATCCTTGAGGTCACTCCAGTGCTCGTCTATGACGGCGGAGAGGCCAAGATGACTCCTTTCATGTACCAGGGCGAGAAGGTGAAGGACAACTACAAGGTTGTCGCCAAAGCCGGTGGCACTGTCACTGAAAAGGTTCACTTCGACTATGTAAAAGGCATGGAGCAGTCTCACCTTGAGCTCCGCGGAATCGCGAAGTACAAGAACAAGGCTTACAAGCTTCCTGTAAAGAAGGTCGCCGACGGTGTCAACACGACCTACATGCTCGTGAAGGCGGCCGGTCAGGTTCCTTTCAAGGCTGACGGCTATCAGGCTGTCCTCCAGCAGACCGCCGAAGGCCAGATCCTCTACAACATCAACTCTGCCGACGTTCAGTCAAAGCAGCTCAAGGGACAGTCCATCAAGGATTTCCAGAGCGCTCTTGAGGAGATCAAGGGCAACGAGAGAAAGACCCTCGTGGGCACAGAGGTTGTCGCCTACGCTTCACCTGACGGTGGCGAGAAGCTCAACAACACCCTCTCCGAGAAGCGTTCAAAGTCCGCCGACAAGGCTTGGGACAAGGTGATGAAGGGCAAGGATGTCGCCGATCCAGAGGTAAAGAGCATCGGACAGGACTGGGAAGGCTTCCAGGAACTCGTCCAGAACTCAGACATCGAGGACAAGGATCTTATCCTCCGAGTCCTTTCAATGTACAGCGATCCTTCCGTACGTGAGAGCGAAATCAAGAACATGTCTTCCGTTTACACCGAGCTTAAGAGCGGTGTTCTCCCTGAGCTCCGCCGCGCGAGGTTCATCGCCAACGTTGAGTTCAAGAACTACACGGCCGACGAACTCGCCGAACTGGTCGAGAGCAACATCGACATCCTTGACGAGCCGGCTCTCCTGCACGCCGCCGCCCTCAACAAGAGCCTTGACGGAAAGGTTAAGCTTTACAACAAGGCCATCACAAAGTACGACAGCGACAAGGCAAGGTTCAACCTTGCGGTAGCTTACCTCAACGATGGCAACGTGAAGAAGGCCGAGAAGGCTTTCGCCGATGTGCAGACAAAGGATGCTGACCTCACCAACGCTCTTGGTGTGATCGCCCTTCGCAAGGGTGACTACCAGACAGCCGTCAAGAACTTCAAGAAGGCCGGCACAGACGCCGCCAAGGCCAACATGGGCGTTGTTGACATCCTCACCGGTGACTACGACAAAGCCGTTCAGGACCTCAAGGACGTAAAGGGCTGCTGCCACAACACTGTCCTCGCCTACATCCTCACAGACCAGCTTGACAAGGCATTCAAGGCCGCTCACTGCAAGGACGCCAAGGTTGACTACCTCAGAGCCATCATCGCTGCCCGTCAGGGTAACTTCGATCAGGTAAAGACCTGGCTCGACTCTGTGGCCAAGAAAGACAGGGCTCTCGCAGAGCAGGCCACCAAGGACATCGAGTTCGCCGAGTACTACAAGTAATCAAGTTCGGTAGCTTCGCCCCGAGTCCATTTTCGGGCGTGGCAAGCAACATACTTGCAATCAAGCGATTAAGTAAAGTCCCGGTGCGGAATTCCGCACCGGGACTTTACTTTAACATATTCATTTACCGTAGTTTGGTTGACACGAGGTATTATTTGACCAGCTTCACGCCTTTCGGGAGATGGATTTGGGATTTGACTGATCCGTCAGCGGCTTTCCTGTGCGAGACAGTGATCGGGCCGTAAGGGGTAGGATAGGAGCCTTCCGCCCATTCCAGTGATCCAAGGTGCGGATTGATCCTGACTTTCCTGAAGCCCGGTTCGGCCGGCTCGACGCCGAGCACATGGGAACTCAGCCAGACGGTAGGTCCGGAAGCCCAGCCATGGCAGAAACTGTGGCGAAGGCCGACATAGCAATAGGCCCCGCCATCGGCATGGATGTCGTACCTGCCCTCCGGAACGACCTCGTCAATCCTGCCGGCTCCAGCGGCCTTTGAATAATCGAAATCCTCCCAGAATGTTGTCGCACCGAGATCCAGCATCGCACCCCAATAGTCAGAAATCATCTTCATGGCCTCGTCGTAGTCGCCGCTTTTGGCCAAAGCCTCAAGCATATAGTAACCCATAAACGAAGAGAATCCATTGGCGCCTCCAGCCAGAATCACGTCACGGACCTTGTCAGCGTCGGCCATATCCTCAAGATAAAGAAGAGCCGCCGCCTGTTTGCTTGATGTCATGGAAGGCTTATACTCCCGTAACTTCGAGGCGGCCGCCGAGCATTCATCCTTCAATTTGCCGTCCCCAAGCCATCCGGCCATCTCGGCGCCGGCCTCCATTGCCCTTACGGAAAGCGCCTGAAGCCCGGCGTGAATGGCATCCGGATTCTCTGATGTAGGCCAATCGATGAACCGTCCGTCCTTGAAGTTCTCCTTCGAACCATCGAAGTTTGCCATCACCGTGTGCAGAAGATCAGTCAGATAGGTATGCTGCTCACGAAGGTACGCAAGGTCACCGTAATACTCATAAAGATGGTGATGGATGATGATCCACCACAATGAATATGAGCATATTCCGTTCATCCAGACGGTCGGAGGCGTGCTGTTCCGTACGTAATCAAGACTCTTCCGGACAACCTTGTGGTTGCCGAAGACCGTGTTCACGGCCATCACCTCGGGGTGCATGTCCCCGATCCAGACGAGACGGTCCCTCTTGACACCGTCCCAAAGATATTCCTGCATATTCAGATGAACCGTGTAGGCTCCTGTCTGCCAGATCTGGTTCAGCCTTTCGTCACTGCACCTGAATTGTCCGACGTAAGGGATGTCACGGTAGCGGGAAATGGCCCGGACCGCGACCAGCAGTGCCTCAGTGTCCTCGCCAAGGAGATCCAGACGGACAAAGCGGAAGCCGGTGTTGCCATATTCAACGGCCCCGAGCCAAGGTACCGAGATCTCGAAATCCCTGACAGAATGCTCGTTGGTGGCTGTTGTTCCGGCATCGTCAACGCTGCTCAGAGCCTCGCTCACAGATTCGCCGAAGCAGACACGGAAGCGCGCTGCCGCCTTGTCAGCGGACATCGCCCTTACTATCTGTATGCCGCCTTGAATCTCTTTCCCGAAATCCAGAAGGACGGAACTTCCGCCCTCCTTTCCGTTTCTGAACACGCAGACATTCGGCTCGTTGGTGGATACCTGCCCGCAATACGGCCTCAGAAGGTTTTCTGTTCCGGTCACGCCACCGTGGGAAAACATGATTCTTGTCGGAGTGATGTACTCACTCACAAACTCGGTGTCCTGCCGCTGAACACTATTTTCTTCCCGAACGACGGACTCCTGCCCGTAAGCCAAGGTCGCCGCCCCCAGCAGCGCACCAAGTATAAATATCCTCTTAAACATATACACAAACTTACATAAAAATCCGCGATTATTACGCCCGTCACATAAGAAAGAAACAGTTTTTTAGAGGAAACATCCTGTCACATAAGAAAGAAACAGTTTTTCAGAGGAAACATATTGAAAAATCATGGAATACGAAAAAGACCGGCGGAATCCGTCGGTCCTCAATCGTGCGGTAGGTGAGAGTCGAACTCACACGGGCTTGCGCCCACTACCCCCTCAAAGTAGCGTGTATACCATTTCACCACTACCGCAAAGTATGTCTCCCAATCGTTTGGGATTGCAAAGATAGGTAATATTCCTGAAATATCAAATTTTTTGAAGAATTATTTGTATCTTTGCACGCTTTCACGAGTTGGAAGCGACGGTAAAAATCATTAATAATTTAAAAACAGATTCACAATGGCTGTTAAAATCAGACTTCAGCGCCACGGTAAGAAGAATTTCGCATTCTTCCACATTGTTGTGGCTGATTCCCGCGCACCTCGCGACGGACGTTTCATCGAGCAACTCGGCTCTTACAACCCTAACACCAACCCTGCCACCATCATCCTTGATGGCGAGAAGGCTCTCAAATGGCTCAATGTCGGCGCCCAGCCTACACTCGTGGCCCGCAGAATCCTCTCTTACGAGGGTGTTCTCCTGAGAAAGCATCTTGAGGGAGGTATCGCAAAGGGCGCTCTCACACAGGAGCAGGCTGATGCCAAATGGAACGCTTGGAAAGCAGAGAGAGACGCGAAGATCGCCGCCAAGAAGGCCGGTCTCGTAAAGGACGCCGCCGACAAGGCGAAGGTCGCTCTTGAGGCTGAGAAGAAGGTAAACGCGGAAAGGGCCGAGGCTCTTGCCAAGAAAGCAGAGGAACTCGCCGAGGCTCAGCGCAAGGCCGCCGAAGAGGCAGCTGCAGCAAAGGCCGCTGAGGAAGCCGCTGCCGCCGAGGCCGCTCCGGAAGCTCCAGCAGAGGCCTAATCAGATGTCCAGGGCAAAATCAGAACTTCTGCAGATTGCCCGGGTACTGAAGTCCAACGGTACCGAAGGCGAAATCCTCATTGGATTCCGCGAGATCAGTCCCGAGGACCTGAACCAAACGGAACCGGTGTTCATCACATTCGATGGACTGCCGGTTCCGTTTTTCATTGAATCATTCTCAAGAAAAGGCACCAACCGCGCGCTGGCCCATTTGACAGGGGTGAAGAACCTTCAGGATGCGGAAGAGTTGGTCGGCAAGGACATATTCGTCAAACCTGACGGAATCCATGAATATGAAAACGCGGACAACGGCCTTACGGTTGACGACCTGATCGGCTGGTCACTTCTGGACGCGGAAGGCAAGGCCGTTGGTGAAATCACTGACTACGAGGACATCCCTGGCAACACCTGTCTCTACGTAGAGACGAAAGGCGGACAGGTCATGATTCCTCTGCACGAGGATCTCATCCTGTCCGTCGATGAAGACTCAAAGACCATCTCGGTGAATGTGCCCGAGGGTCTGATCTAAAAATTGTTCCTAAAAGTCAACTCCTGTTCTTCTTTCGTAGTCTTCCTTGACATCAAGGTAGAAGGACACCTGAGCCGCCTGTGCGTAAGGGTAGAGCCACAGGAAACCGATTCCCAGAGTAAAGAGACACAGGATGAACCATCCGGCAAAACTAAGATAAAGGTAGAACAGGTCAAACTTGTGGCCGTACATCATGTCCTTGCTAAGGTTGATCGCCTCATTGGCCGAGAGTTCCGGCTTATCCACAAGAATGTAGTTCGTCATCGCATAGGAAAGGGTCTTTATGATCCCCGGCACAAAAAGCAGAAGCGACCAAAGGAAGACGAAGAATCTGTTCAGGAACATGCCCCAGACATGATGCCAGTAATTACCGAACCCGATCTTGAACTCGTTTGAAAGGACCTTGTCGTCACCATCCGTGAAAAGTGACTTGAAACCATTTACCAGTCCGACCAAAAGCGGGAACGAGACAAAAATACAGCCCAGAATGAAGACCGGATACCATTTCATCATGTCGGCGGCAAGCTGCAGGTTTGTCGGATCGTACGACAGCTGCATGGCCTTTATCTCATAAGGAGCGATGAAAACTGCCAAAACAGCCATATATGCCAGCACGGCAAGCACAGACGGAGCCCACCGGCCTTTCAAAGCGGCCAGAGCTTCGTTTTTATATTCCTTGTTCTCTTTCATTACGGCAATTATTTAGACTATCGAAAATTCAAAGGGGACGCGCGAAAAAGCTTCTTAATGTCAACCCGATGTCAGTACTCCACAGCGACGGACGCAAGGAGAATGTCAAGACAGAATGTAGGAAGCAGCGTGGTGGAAGACACGGAAAACTTCACTGCATCCACATCGTACCCTCTTGCGGTCTTCATGTCCCAAGCCGTCCAATCCTTCACAATCTTATGCTCGACACCGGTGTAGTCAACCAGATAGAACTCCTCAGTGCAGACCGGCAGGTCGTTCTTGAAGAACGTTGCGGTCACTTTAAAGTAGTCGCCGTCAGCGATCTTTCCCTCGTCAGCCAGTTTTTCGGTGTACTTGGTGTTGTTGATGTAGAATCCAAGCACATTACAGGTGGATTTTGTAAAATAGTCCTTGTACTTGAACACGATGTCATAGCCTGACGACATCGACGGAAAGAACACCGCGTATGTCTTGTTGGCAAAACCCGTTTTCGGATCGGTGTAACCGGCATATTTCCCGGCGGATGTGAAAATCAGAAGCTCATCCGTGTCTTCAGCGCCTCCTTTTTTCGCGGAAACCTTCCAACCGCCGCTGAAGCCTGAATTCACATCATTGCAGCTGGTGCACAATGCTGAATAGTTGTCAAGCACAATATACTTATTATAGTACAGGCTGTCAACTGTCGGATACGCCTTAGGTAAATCGAGCACATAGGAGAAATTTCCCGTCAAGGTGTAGCTCATAGTGGAAGGTTTGTTCTCGCAGGAAGCGGCGACAATGATGATGGCCGCCAGAATGAAAAGTTTGATCGAGTTTTTCATAAAAAATCACTTTATCGTTTAACTTGCCAAAGTTACAACATAATTTCAATAGTGCCAACATAATTCGTGGGGCCTGTCAACCAAATATCCTCGAAAGAGGCCTTTCCGTTTTCGAATATCGGGACAAAATCAACAATGAGGTCGGCGATGGCAGCCCTCACGATGCACGAGACACGGTCATCAGTGCCATTACTACCAATGACTCCTTGTGAATATGCGGCTAAAGCCGAAGCCACTATCCCGGTGCCACAGGCCAATGTCTCTCCCTCAACTCCTTTCTCGAATGTACGAATATTCAGAATCACTCTGTCGCCTTTCCGCTCCGGTTCCACAAAATTGACATTCGTGCCGACTGGAGCGAAATGTGGATCATGACGAAGGGCCGCGCCATCCGACTGGACAGGATATTCACTCAAGCCATGGACAAACTTGACAAGGTGGCGTGTGCCGGTGTCCAGAAAGCAGACGTGTTCCTTCGGGAATGATTGGATGCCGGACACGTCCCGCATCTGTAAGCGGACTACTCTTTCCGGAGTTGTCGGCCCGGAGGAAGTAATGATCTCCGCATGATGAAGCCCGTCCGCGGCCTCAAAAACAATATGGCCATCGTCCTTGGATATTCCCAGATCAGCGGCGAATGACACAATGCAGCGTCCTCCGTTGCCGCACATCATTCCGCCGCTGCCGTCAGGATTGTAGAAGACCATCCGGAAAGCGGACTCGTCACTGTTTTCCAATAGCATCACGCCGTCGGCCCCGAAACCAGTGTGGCGGGCGCAAAGATGACGGATTTGCTCCGGGGACAATGCCAGATCGCCGGAACGGTTGTCGGCCAGCAGGAAGTCATTGCCGGCACCGTGGTATTTATAGAACTTGTACATCATTATTTATTAATAATACCGCTTTGACCGGTCGCTGAGCTTGTCGAAGCGACTGTGACCGGAGGCTACCTGAGCAGTGACTCAAGCTCGACGGAAGCATCAGTCTTGCCGTCACGGTACTTCACGATGACAGGGGTATAGAGATGAATCCCGGCATCCTTTCCCGGCCCTGACATCACAGGACGGGTACCCGACACCACGACCGCACCCGGAGGCACGACCGTCTGTCCGGAAGCGCTCCGAGGAACATACCCTCCGGCGACAGCGTCATAGACCGCCGTTCCTTTTGTCAGGATCACGCCGGAGGCCAGCACAGCCCCCTTCCCCACTATCGTACCCTCGTAAATTCCGCAATTTCCGCCGATGAACGCACCGTCCTCAATGATGACAGGCAAAGCCCCGGCAGGCTCAAGCACCCCACCGATCTGCGCCGCCGCCGAGATGTGCACGTTCCTCCCGACCTGTGCGCAGGAACCGACAAGAGCGTGCGAGTCAATCATCGTCCCCTCATCCACATACGCCCCGATGTTGACGTAGGACGGCGGCATCATAATGACCGACGGAGCGAGAAAGGCCCCGCAACGCACGCTGCTGCCACCGGGAACTATGCGAACCCTGTCCTCCAAGGAGAACCGATGGAGCGGGAGGGTATCCTTGTCGAAAAATGAATATCCTCCCTCGCTCAAATCCTTCAGTTTCCCGATCCGGAATCCCTCTAAGATCGCCTCCTTGATCCAAGCGTTGACTTCCCATTGGCCACCGACCTTCTCGGCGACCCTGATCTCTCCGGCCTCAAGCTGGTGGCAAAGCGTCTGAAAATCAATCATATTCCAAGCCCCTCCATAGCTTTGCGCATCGCCTCGAAAGTAGACGGGACGGCCTCGGTGAGTGGCAGACGCATCTCCGGGGAGCAGAGTCCGAGCAGGTTCAGTCCGGCCTTGACCGGGATAGGATTACTTTCCACAAAGCAGGCGCGGAAGAGAGGATCAAGACGGTCGTTGATCTTATGCGCAGTCTCGAAATCCTTGTCGGACAAAGCGTTGACCAACTCCACCATCAATTCGGGAGCGATGTCCGAAGCCACACTGATCACTCCATCTCCTCCGGCCTCCATAATCTGCAAGGTCTGGTCATCGTTGCCGCTCAAGACGCTGAAGTCCGACGGCTTTCCGACGAGAATCTTTCCTACCTGCTCCAGATTGCCCGAAGCCTCCTTGACGGCGACAATGTTCGGGATCTCAGCCAGACGAAGCGTCGTCTCCGCAGACATATTCACTCCTGTCCTGCCCGGCACGTTGTAGGCGACGATGTCACGGTCGGTGGCGGCGGCGACAGTTTTGAAATATTCAAAAATTCCTTCCTGCGTCGGTTTGTTGTAGAATGGGACGACGATGAGGAACGCATCCGGTCCGTAAGGTTCCAGCAAGCGGATGTTGCGGACCGTGGCGGCCGGAGAGTTCGTCCCCGCCCCCGCGATCACCGGCCTGTCAGGGCAAAGTTCCTTCGTCAAACGAAGGATCCCGCATTTCTCATCATCGTCCAAGCAAGGTGTCTCCGCAGTCGTACCAAGCGGAACCAGAAAATGGACTTCTGCCTCGATCTGTCTGCACACCAATGACTTGTAAGCCTCAAAATCAACCTTTCCATCCTTGAACGGCGTCACCAGCGCCGTTCCGCAACCTTTGATAGTCATTTCTAATCCTCCTTGAAAAACAATTCCTTGAACTCGTGAACACCGTTAAGGTCCTCTATCATCAGTGCGGCGACCACTGCTCCCTCGGCGAATCCCTTCCGGGAAAACGCCTCGTGTTCGATCGTGATGCGGTCGTTCCCGCCCTCGAATCCGACGGTGTGCACACCGGCGAGCTCGCCCACACGGACGGAAGCCACGTCAGGGCGGGCGTTCATCCCCTCCTCCACCACAGCGACCAACGACTTCGCCGTCCCGCTCGGAGCGTCCAGCTTATGAATATGATGCTTCTCCACGATGTACGGGGAATATCCTCCCGCACGTCCCAAATACTTGGCTATCAAGCCCACAGCGGCGGAAAGCACATTCACTCCGACCGAGTAGTTCGACGAGTGTATCATCGGAGTCCCCTGCCTCTCGAAGCAGTCCACGACCTCGTCCTTGATGTCGTTCCAGCCGGTAGTCCCGACCACAGCGGCCTTGAAATTCTCCGCGATGAACCTGAAATTGCTCCGGAAAGCCTCCGGCGTGGAGAAATCGACGCACACGCATTCCTTCGCCAACGAGATGTCGAACGACGAGATGTCGTCGGTAGCGCCGGCGCACTCGATTCCACGGTCTTTCAAGACCTGCTCCACATTATGTCCCATCCGGCCGTAGCCGCTGATAACAACCTTGATCATCCTTTTATTTTTTGAATATGAAATCGTGTACACGACCCAACGCGGCAGCGAGCCTGTCGCGGTCAATGACGAAACTCTCTCTCATCATATTGGCTCCTACATCGGCCATACAGATTTTTCCGGCGAGGTTGATGACCTTGTCGCCAAGTCCCTCAAAACCAACGATGTTGCGGCCAATCACCGAAATAAGCGCCTTGTCCCTATAGACCGTGACCTCAGCCCATTTTCCGATCTCGTCCAAAGCCTCGGTCAAGTCTCTCGTCTCCTCAGAAGCCACCAGATAGACCTCAGACTCCGTCGCCTTCGCAAGAACCAGCCGGGTACGTCTTGGGTAAAGGGCGGCGAAAACCTTTCCGAACATCCTCGTGACTCCCTCCTGTTTGGAGGACACGATCCTCACAAGCAGGATGTCATCCATAACAGCCACAGACTTTGGCCCTTCCGGAGAATTATCGCCCCTCACCACAAGCGAGCCGCCGCATTCAGGGTTGCGGGAATTGAGGACAAGAATAGGTATGTTCTTCTTTCTTGCAGGCTCAATGGTAAGCGGGTGCAGAACTCTGGCTCCCATCGCCGCCATCTCCGCCGCCTCCTCGTAGGAGATAATGTCAATCTTTCCTGTGTCCGGAACAATCATCGGATCCGCTGTCCTGATGCCGTCCACATCCGTCCAGATCTCGACACGGTGGGCTCCGAGAGCCATTCCGAAGATGGCTGCGGAATAATCCGAACCCTCAAAGCCGAGGACGGAAGGCGCACCGGACTCGGTGGAAGCCACAAATCCTTGGGTCAGGACGATGTCCACACCCTTGGACTCCGCTCCGATGATTCTCTTGACATTCGCCTCGGTGACATCAAGATCCGGTCTGGCGTTCAGGTAGTTGTCATCCGTTATCACCATCCTGCGGGCGTCAATCCAATGGCAGGATATTCCATTGGCGTTGAAAGCATAGCCGATTATGGTGGAAGAGAGCAGCTCGCCCGTGGAGATGATCCTCGCCTTGCTGCGCGGGGACAGCTCGCCGATCAGGCAGACTCCTCCGACAAAAGTCTCAAGCCCCTTGATCAGATTCTCCACATCCACAAGGGCGTTCTCAAGCAGCCCCGGACTGTCCAGGAGCAATCTCTTGACCAGTCCCAAATGTCTCTCACGGAGTTGGGAAAGCAGTCCGCGCACATTGTCCTCGTGCCGGGCCTCAGCCTCCTCGGCGATCGAACACAGCAATCTGGTTACCTTTGACAACGCCGAGACCACCACCAACGGTTTGTCCCGCAGCCGGTCTCTCACAATAGAGATGACCCTCTCTATCGCCTCGGCGTCCTGGACGGACGTGCCGCCGAATTTCATTATAATCATCGCAATCTATCTGTTTAGTAAGCGTTAAAAAATAAGTTGGACTAAATTTTGTGTCAGATTTATGAGGATAGATTTCTTTTGGAAGAAGGAGTGTGCCGGTGGCACATGACTGATGAGAAAAGAAATCTAGACCATAAAGATATACAAATTGTTCAAGTTATTTTTTAATGATTACTTAGTTCGTTTATAGTCTTGAATATTCTTAGATACTGATCCTCAGCCTTTTCCAGTTGATAAAGCAGGACATATTCCTTGTCGGTGTGGGCGGTGAGGATTGATCCCGGACCGCAGATCGCCTTCATTGGAAAGCCGTTGATGCGAGGGGCATCGCTTCCAAAAGAGACCGCCTTGGTCTCGATGCCCTCGACATCGTGGAAATAATGAAGCGGGGTGTCCCCGCCGAAGGCAGTCACCGATGCGTCGTGAGGGAATATTCCCGAAAGGATATCCTCCACAAAGCCGTCCGTGACGAATGTTGTCCGGAAATAAAGCCTGAAGCGAATCTCCGGGCTGAGGATGTTCTGGGGATTGTCGCTCATCAACTTGCCGATGTTCCAAGTCGTGGAGCCAAGAACCGGATCATCCGGGAATCTTGTCATTTTCAATGCGTTGTAAAAACGCACAAACCTATCCACCGCACTTCTGCCCTGGTCTGGATAGCCGGAATGGCACGCTTTGCCCGGAATCGTGACCTCGAACGACTTGGTTCCCTTGCTCGCTGTCACCAGACAGTTGTCCGTTGGCTCCCCCACGAGGACGAACCTTCCTCCGGGACGGTCTTTCGAGTAAGCCTTGGCACCGAAAGAGCCTGTCTCCTCACCGGCGAGCAGCAGCAGTCCAAAATCCCGGAATCCTTCCTCATAAAGCCTGAGGCAGGCTGAATACATAGCGGCTATCTGCCCTTTCGCATCGCAGCTGCCTCTCCCCTTCACCATTGTGTCATCCTCTTCTGCGGCCTTGCCGTCCGGAAGAATGTCTCCTTTCCTGACGCTGACAACCTCCGGTGGGATGTAAGGCGGAACAGTGTCCAGATGGGTGCAGAAAACAAAGGACGGGCAGCCCGTGCCGGACCAGTCAAAGAGCAGGTTCAGCGTGCCGTCCCCAACCTCATCCGCGCGGACGGCACAGTCGCCTAGCGGAAGACGACCCTTTAGGAACTCCGCCAAAGACCTTTCCTCACCGGAAGTGGAAGGAATAGACAATATTTCCAAAAGCATTCCAAGGTCCATACATACGCCGTTTTGTCAAATATAGCAATTAATCCCCGCTTGGTCAAGGCAAGAGGGGATTAAATCGAATATTCCGGGGAATTGGACGGAAGCCTTGCTATGATTTATCAGGGAAATCCAGTCTCATCTGAGGATTACGGCGTGAGTACAGGTTGAGGGCATACGCCAGTGCAAGAGCCACGACGCAGACCGCCACGAACATCACTTCCACCCTGAAGGCTCCGGCCTCGCTGACTCCTTTATCAAGATTGGAGTCCGAGAGAATCTTTCCGGCGAGCATCTTGAAGGACATAAGCCCGAGATTCTGAACCCAGTATATTAATGAAAAGGCCGTTCCCAACACCTTGTCGGGGACGATTCTCGGCACGGACGGCCACATCGCTGCCGGGACAAGGGAGTAGCCGAAGCCGAGAAAGACCATCGCTAAGTAGCCGTAGAACGGAACTCCTGACGGAGCGAAGGCCAGCATCAGATGCGCTGTCAGGGCCAACGCCGCCCCGATGAGCATCCAGCGGGTTCCGTGGCCGATCTTGTCCACCACGATTCCGAAAAGCGGAGCGAACACCACCGTCGCGAACGGCAGCATCGAGACCATCCAGCTGGCTGCCTCGACAGGCACGTCAAAACGCGGGATGAGAATGGCGGAGGCGAATTTCTTGAACGAGATGATGCTGCTGTAGAAGAACACGCAGAGCAGGGCGATCGCAATGAAACGCTTGTTTTTCAGTAGTTTAAGCACATCGGAGAAGCGAAATTTATCCTCCTCGGCTGTGTCCACGGTGTCCTTCAGTCCGGCTCGTCGGTCAAACCTGGCGTCCATAGCTACGAAAACCGCCCACAGGATCATCCCGGCGACCATCAGCACCAGCCCAAGGAACGCCGGCCTCGCTGTCTCCATCAACGAATATGTCTGACCGGCCGCCTTGGCCGCCACCAACTTAGGGGAAATGACCAAGGCGAAGGCTGTCCCTAACCGGGCTATCGCCAACTGAAGTCCCATAGCGAAGGCCATATTCCCGTCCCTGAACCACTTGGCTATAGACCTTGTGACCGCCACTCCGGCGATCTCGCTGCCGAGGCCGAAGAGCATACATCCGATGTATGCGACTGACAGTGATGTCTTTGGAGGAAGACCAGAGACTAAGGAATATGTGACAAGGGCGGCTCCTCCTGCCATCATCGTGACGAAGATGGAGCCGGTGATCCGTACTCCCCATTTGTCTAAAAGCATTCCGCAGACCACGAGGCCCCCGAACACACACAGCACGGAGTAGCCGCTGGTGTAGAGGCCGTAGTCAGCCGAGTTCCAACCGAGCTGGAGCACCGACGGGTTCTCGAACAGGTGGGACAGCGTGGAGAACATATCATCGAAGTAGTACGACGCGAACATCGGCACTACCAGACAAGCCAACGCTGCCCAACAGGAATATTTTCTAAAATCTTTTGTCACAACTACTAACCAACTAACTAAATGATACTCAGAAAATTATTTCTGAATATTCGGCTGCTCAAGGCCGAGGTGGCGCTTGCCGTCAAGAACCTTGAGGTAGAGGGCGATCAGAAGGGCGGCCACACCGAATCCAGCGAAGATGACGAGCGGAATCGTGTAGTTGTAAGGGATGAACTCGGCGCCGGCGGCCTTGGCGGCGATGACGGCTGGATTGTCGGCGTTGACGCTCGCCAGAACACTTCCGATAAGCTTAGGAACGAAGCAGAGGCCGATGTTCTGAACCCAGAAGATAAGGCAGTAGGCCGAGCCGAGAATCTTCTCGTCGATGATCTTCGGAACCGATGGCCACAGGGCGGCCGGAACGAGCGCGAAACTGATGCCAAGCACCACAATCGTGGCGAGAGCCAGGAATTTGCTGTGCGTCGCAGGCAGCGCGAAAGCGAACACCAAGTGGCAGACAATCAAAAGCAGGGCACCCCAGATAAGCATGGTCGCACCTTTACCCTTCATGTCAAGGAACCTGCCAAGGAACGGAGTGATGATGGCGGCGCCGATCGGGAACCACCTGAATATGTCAGAGGCTGTCTTGGCGGAGATTCCATCCAGATTGCACTGGAGCATGTTCGCGCCATATCTCTGGAACGGGAAGATCGCTGAATAATAGAGAACGCACAGAAGGGCGACAACCCAGAAACTCTGCGAGGAGAAGATCTTGCCGAGATCGCTGAGCTTGAATTCCTCATCAGAAGATGGTTCCTCTGATTTGACTCCAGCCTCCACAAGCTGCCCGTCGAACTTCTTGTCCATAACGCTGAACACAAGGAAGTTGATGAGACCGATGAGAAGCAGCACCGTGCAGAATCCGACAGGGCCCTGCACTCCACCGAGTTTAGAGGCGAGGATAGGGCTGATCGAGAACACACAGAAGACACCCACGCGGGCGATTGCCATCTCAACGCCCATCGCCATGGCCATCTCCTTGCCTTTGAACCACTTGGCAATCGCCTTGGAGACCGTCGTGCCGGCCATCTCGCAGCCGCAGCCGAAGATCATGAATCCAAGTGCGGCCATCTTGGCGCTTCCCGGCATGGAGACCCACCAGGTACCGAGCCACTCGCAGAAAGCCGTGGTCTGGAACCAGTCTGTTATACCTATATATTTAATCGACGCTCCGATGAACATCATCGAAGCGGAGAGTATTCCCGTGAAACGGACACCCATCTTGTCCAGGATGATACCCGCCAGGATCAGGAAACCGCAGACGTTCAGGATGTACTCCGCACTGGCGTAGGTGCCGAAGACATCCGGACTCCAGCCTCTCTGCTGCTCGATCAGAGCCTGCAACGGCGACATGACATCCACAAACATGTAGCCGAAGAACATCATCAGCGCGATAAGAATGAGGGCGGTCCATCTTGCGGCCGGCGAGTCATTCATCAGTTTTTGAATCTTTTCTGACATTTGATTATTTCTTTAAAATATATTCGCGATGAATGCAAAAATATTCAAACAACTTGCGAATATAAGAAAAATGTCGGAATAAAGTCGTACCTTCGTCCTTATGATTCTTGATAAGATCAATTCTCCTGAAGACCTCAGGAGACTGGATATAGAGGAACTGCGACCGCTCTGCGGCGAGATCCGGGACTACATCGTCAGGTGCTGCGCGGACAATCCGGGGCATCTGGCGTCCAGTCTTGGCGCCGTGGAACTGATTGTGGGTCTGCACTATGTGTTTGACACGCCGAAGGACAAACTGGTCTTTGACGTGGGGCATCAGGCATACGCGCACAAGATTCTGACCGGCCGGAAAGAGGCCTTCAAAAAGAACAGGATGCCGGACGGGATAAGCGGATTCCCGAACAGGGACGAGAGCGAATATGACGCGTTCGGAGCCGGGCACGCGTCCACATCAATCTCCGCGGCGCTCGGCATGGCTGAGGCGGTCAGGCTGTCAGGTTCGGATGAGAAAGTGGTGGCGATGATCGGCGACGGAGCGATGACCGGAGGCCTGGCTCTGGAAGGTCTCAACAATGCGGGAGAAGGAGGGACCGACCTTTTGATCGTCCTGAATGACAACGAGATGGCCATTGACGGGAATAGAGGCGCGCTTCATTCATACCTGCTGAGGCTGACAACGGATCCCGCCTACAACCGGATCAAGACGCACATCTGGGACAAACTCGGGGCAGGGAAACTCCGTAACAGAATCCAACGGCTTGTCCGGAAAACCAAATCCGGACTGGTGACCACATCGGGCGGAGATCTCTTCGAAGCTTTCGGATTCAGGTACTTCGGCCCGATCGACGGGAACGACATAGAAGAGGTTGTGCGTACCCTCCGGAGACTGAAAGACATAAAAGGTCCAAAGATCCTGCACACCTGCACCGTCAAAGGCAAAGGCTACGCTCCGGCGGAATCAGACCCTACGACATGGCACGCTCCCGGGAAGTTCAACCCGAAGACAGGGGAGAGACAGGTCAAGGAATATTCAGCATCACGCTACCAAGACGTTTTCGGTCAGGTTCTCTGCGAACTGGCCGAGAAGGATCCGAAAGTGGTCGGAATCACTCCCGCCATGGCAACAGGAAGCGGCATGAGCGGCTTCGCGGAGAGATTCCCGGACAGGTTCTTCGATGTAGGGATCGCAGAGGAGCATGCGGCCACATTCGCTGCAGGGTTGGCGGCCGGCGGGATGAAGCCTTACTGCGTGATTTATTCCTCTTTCGCCCAGAGAGCCTACGATGAGATCATCCACGACATTGCCCTCCAGCGCCTCGGTGTCGTGCTGTGTCTGGACAGGGCCGGGCTTGTGGGTGAGGACGGGGCGACACACCAGGGGGCATTCGACATGGCGTCACTCCGCTGCATCCCGGACACGGTGATAGCAGCCCCCAAGGACGAAATCGAACTGAAACGACTTCTTTACACAGGAACAGGAATAAAGGACGGGCCGTTTGTCATCCGTTATCCGAGGGGTCTTGGCGAAGGTACAGACTGGCGGAACGCCACACCGGAGCCATTGGAGATAGGCAAGGGTGAAAAAATCACGGACGGAGAGGAAGTGGCCGTCCTGGCATTGGGCCCCGTGGTCAACAGGGCGGTGGAAGCGGCGGAAAGATTGAGAAAGGAGACAGGAAAGGGGCCTGCCATATTCAATGTAAGATTCCTCAAACCTTTCGACCCCGGCATTATGGAGGAAGCGGCGCGGTTCAGGGATATCCTCACCCTTGAGGACGGATGTCTCAAAGGCGGCCTGTTCAGCGAGATAAGTGAATATGTCGCCTCCCGCGGGCTCGACATCACGGTGAAAGGACTCGGCATCCCCGACAGGTTCATCACGCAGGCTCCGGTGACGCGGCAAAGGGAACTCTGCGGGCTTGACACCGAGCGGATATATTCGGAAATCGCCGGACTTTTTCAAAAATAATCGAAAAAGTTTTGGATAATCCATTTTAATGTCTATCTTTGCAATCCCTTTGTGAAAGGGAACATCATTGAAATACCGCCGATATAGCTCAGTTGGCCAGAGCACGTGATTTGTAATCTCGGGGTCGTGGGTTCGAATCCCTCTATCGGCTCAAAACGGCCAAATGCTGTATCAAAGAAATATCGGGAGGATCGCATAGCGGCAATTGCGGCGGACTGTAAATCCGCTCCTTCGGGTTCGGTGGTTCGAGTCCACCTCCTCCCACAACATTCGCGGAAGTAGCTCAGTTGGTAGAGCATCAGCCTTCCAAGCTGAGGGTCGCGAGTTCGAACCTCGTCTTCCGCTCCAAATAAAAAGCCGGTGTAGCTCAGGGGTAGAGCGCATCCTTGGTAAGGATGAGGTCATGAGTTCAAATCCCATCACCGGCTCAAACTGCATTATTTAGTTTACTCATTTAAATCATAATATTATGGCAAAAGAAACTTTCCAAAGAACGAAGCCGCACGTCAACATCGGTACTATCGGCCATGTTGACCACGGTAAGACGACTTTGACTGCCGCTATCACCAAGGTTCTCGCCGAGAGAGTCTCCGGTAACGCCGACAAGGTAAAGTCTTTCGATCAGATCGACAATGCTCCTGAAGAGAAGGAGCGTGGTATCACCATCAACTCCGCTCACGTAGAGTACGAGACAGAGAAGCGCCACTATGCTCACGTAGACTGCCCAGGCCACGCTGACTACGTTAAGAACATGGTTACCGGTGCCGCTCAGATGGATGGAGCCATCCTCGTTGTAGCCGCTACCGACGGTCCTATGCCTCAGACCCGTGAGCACATCCTGCTCGCCCGTCAGGTGAACGTACCTAAGATCCTCGTGTTCATGAACAAGGTTGACCTTGTTGACGACGCTGAGATGCTTGACCTCGTAGAGATGGAAATCCGTGACCTTCTCGGATTCTACAAGTTCGATGAGAACTGCCCTATCATCCGTGGATCCGCTCTTGGAGCCCTCAACGGAGAGAAAGTATGGGAAGACAAGGTTATGGAACTCATGGACGCTGTTGACGAGTACATCCCGCAGCCTGTACGTCAGAACGAGAAGCCATTCCTTATGCCTATCGAGGACATCTTCTCAATCACCGGTCGTGGTACCGTTGTTACAGGTCGTATCGAGACAGGTACAATCCACGTCAACGACCCGGTTGAGCTCGTAGGTTTCGGTGACGCTCCGAGAAGCACCGTAGTAACCGGTGTCGAGATGTTCCGCAAGCTCCTCGATCAGGGTGAGGCCGGAGACAACGTTGGTCTTCTCCTCCGTGGTATCGACAAGAAGGAAGTCAAGAGAGGTGAGGTTGTCGCCAAGCCAGGCTCCATCACTCCTCACAAGCACTTCAAGGCTCAGATCTACGTCCTCAAGAAGGAAGAGGGTGGACGTCACACTCCATTCCACAACCACTATCGTCCTCAGTTCTTCATCCGTACCCTCGATGTTACCGGTGAGATCACCCTTCCGGAGGGAGTCGAGATGGTAATGCCAGGCGATAACGTTGAGATTGACGTTCAGCTCATCACTCCTGTAGCCCTCAACGAAGGTCTTCAGTTCGCTATCCGCGAAGGTGGCCGTACCGTTGGTGCCGGACAGGTAATCAAGATCGAAGAATAATTTCTTCAACATACAGGACGGATGTCCGGACGATGTCCGTCCTGATCACAGGGGAATAGAACAAGGGTAGTTCAGCGGTCTCCAAAACCGTCGATGTGGGTTCGAATCCTGCTTCCCCTGCTAAAATATCAAAGGTTACGATTTGGTAATTGTTTAACAGACATCGTAGAAGCTTCCAAATTACGAGGTCCATTAAATGCAAAGATGAGAAAGTTCATTAACTATTGCAAAGAGTCCTACGTGGAACTCACCAAGAAGGTCACTTGGCCAACCTGGGAAAAGCTTCAGAGCTCAGCCCTTTTGGTTATGGTCGCTACAGTGATCCTCGCTTTGGTTCTCTTCGTGGTTGACTTCGCTTTCGAGCATCTGATGACAGCGATTTACACATTGTAATTTATTTGATTACCATGGCTGACATGAAATGGTATGTCCTTCGGACAGCGGGGAGCAAGGAGAAGAAGGCCAAAGACTATCTTGAAAAAGAGATTGAACGGTTTGGCCTACAGGATCAGGTCGCACAGGTTCTTGTTCCGGTCAAGCGGGAAATTGTAACAAAGAATGGCAAGAGGAAAGTGGTTGAAAGACTGCTTTACCCTGGTTATGTCTTGATACAGGCCCAACTTAATCCGGAATTGGAGTACATCATCCGCAACGACATTCCTGGCATGTCCGGTTTCCTGACAGAGAAGAAAACAACCGGAGCTATGACAGAAAGGGTTCCTGTGCCTATCAGAGACGATGAGGCGCAGTGGATTCTTGGTAATCAGGACCAGAATGTCGATAATCCAGTCGAGACAGAAGTGAATTTCGAAGTCGGAGAGTCTGTCAAGATCACCGACGGACCGTTCAGCGGTTTCAGCGGAACAGTTGACGCGATAGAGGAAGACAGAAGCAAACTCAAAGTGATAGTTGTGATTTTCGGCAGAAAAACTCTGTTGGAACTCAGCTTTACTCAAGTAACAAAAGAATAACAAACAATTATGGCAAAAGAAGTTACCGGATTCATCAAGCTGCAAATCAAAGCAGGAGCAGCTAATCCAGCGCCTCCGGTAGGACCGGCTCTCGGTTCCAAAGGCTTGAACATTATGGACTTCTGCAAGCAGTTCAATGCGGCGACACAACAGAACGCCGGAAAGATCGTGCCTGTAGTCATCACAGTCTTTTCAGACAAGTCCTTCACGTTCGAGGTAAAGCAGCCGCCAGTAGCCATCTCACTCAAGGAGGCGGCAAAGCTTCAGAAGGGTTCAGGAGAACCTAACAGAAGAAAAGTCGCTTCAATCACCTGGGATCAGGTCAAGGCGATAGCTGAAGGCAAGATGCCGGACCTCAACGCTTTCACTCTTGCGGCCGCCATGAAGATGGTTGCGGGAACAGCGAGGAGCATGGGTATCAAAGTCACCGGAAAATTTCCTGAGAACCTTTAATTTTCACATGCGAAATGAGTAGAATTACAAAAAATCAGAAAGCTGTCGTCGCAAAGTACGACGCTTCCAAGCAGTACACTCTTGCCCAGGCTTGTGAAATTCTGAAGGACATCACCTTCACGAAGTTTGACGCCTCAGTTGAGCTGTCAGCCAATCTGGGTGTTGACCCTCGTAAGGCGAATCAGATGATCCGTGGCGTGGTCAGCCTTCCTCACGGAACCGGAAAGGTTGTCAGAGTCCTTGTACTTTGTACTCCTGACAAGGAAAACGAGGCCAAGGAAGCGGGAGCTGACTATGTAGGTCTTGATGAATACGTTGAGAAGATCAAAGGTGGATGGACGGACGTGGATGTCATCATCTGTACTCCGTCAGTCATGGCCAAGGTCGGTGTACTCGGACGTATACTCGGTCCAAGAGGACTCATGCCTAACCCTAAGACAGGTACCGTTACAATGGAAGTCGGCAACGCTGTCAAGGACGTCAAAGGCGGAAAGATTGATTTCAAGGTCGACAAGACCGGTATTATACATGCGGCCATCGGCAAGATTTCCTTCACCCCGGCTCAGATCTGCGAGAACGCCACCGCTCTCCTGAACGAGGTGCTGAAACTCAAGCCACAGGCTCTCAAGGGCACATACCTGAAGAGTGCGGCTATCTGCACAACCATGAGCCCTGGTATCAAGTTAGATGTCAAAGCATTCACTAGCGGAAGCGCTGAGTAAAAAAGGATTTCATTATGAAGAAGGAATTGAAAGACCAGATTATTGAAAGCATCTCAGCACAACTGAAGCAGTACCCTAATTTCTATGTCGCTGACATCGAGGGTCTGAATGCTGAAAACACTGTAAAACTCCGTCGCGCCTGCTTCGATCAGGGCATAAAGCTGACCGTTGTGAAGAACACACTGTTCGCACATGTCCTCAAGGCTTTGAACAATGAGGAGATGAATCTTCTCCTCCCTGTCCTCAAGGGCAACACGGCAATCATGTACACCGAGACTCCTAACGGACCGGCGAAGCTCATGAAGAAGCTTCAGAAGGAGATGGGCAAACCTCAGCTTAAAGGTGCCTACGTGCAGGAGTGCGCGTTTGTCGGGGCTGAGAAACTCGACGAACTCTGTGCGATCAAGTCCAAGGAAGAACTCATCGGAGACATCGTTTCCCTCCTCCAGGCTCCTATGCGCAATGTCATCTCCGCTCTCCAGAATGGTGGTGGCAGCACAATCGCCGGACTTGTCAAGACACTTTCGGAAAAAGAAGAGAAATAATAACAAACAATTTAATAATTATCAATTATGGCAGATGTAAAAGCACTTGCAGAAGAGTTGGTTAACCTTTCTGTAAAAGACGTTCAGGAACTTGCAAAGGTTCTCAAGGAAGAATATGGTATCGAGCCTGCAGCCGCTGCTGTCGCAGTAGCAGGTCCAGCTGCAGCCGCTGACGCGGCTCCGGCAGAGCAGACTGAGTTTGACGTTGTCCTCAAGTCAGCCGGCGCAGCTAAACTTCAGGTGATCAAAGCCGTTAAGGAGGCTCTTGGTCTTGGTCTGAAGGAAGCTAAGGATCTTGTTGACGGCGCTCCTAAGACAGTTAAGGAGAAGGCCTCCAAGGCAGAAGCTGAGCAACTGAAGGCTGCCCTCGAAGAGGCAGGTGCCGAAGTTGAGGTTAAATAACCCAGCTTCCCCTGGCGGGAAAATCATCAGGTTTAGAGCCTAGGAAGGCTCTAAACCTTTTTGTCGTATTAAGTTTTTCTCCATTTCCTAAAGGCAGAACATGTCAAAAAAGACTAATAATAAGCGAATAATGTTCGCTACATCAAAGATTCTGGAATATCCTGACCTTCTGGAAGTTCAGCTGAAATCATTCAAGGATTTCTTCCAGTTGGAGACTACGCCGGAAAACAGGAAGAACGAAGGGCTCTTCCAGGTGTTTCAGGAAATATTCCCGATCGAAGACACGAGGAACAACTACAAGCTGGAATTCATCGACTATTTTATCGATCCACCTCAGTACTCTATCGACGAGTGTCTTGAGAGAGGGCTGACCTACAATGTTCCTCTGAAAGCAAAACTCCGCCTTTCGTGCACAGATCCCGAGCACGAGGACTTTGACACAAGAGTCCAGGATGTGTACCTCGGCAACATTCCTTACATGACGCCGGCCGGCACATTCGTAATCAATGGATCAGAAAGAATCATAGTGTCCCAGCTGCACCGCTCACCAGGTGTGTTCTTCGACCAGAGCATGCACGCTAACGGAACGAAGCTGTATTCAGCCAGAATCATACCGTTCAAGGGTTCATGGATTGAATTCGCGACAGACATCAACAACGTGATGTACGCCTATATCGACCGTAAGAAGAAGTTGCCTGTAACGACTCTTCTCCGCGCGATCGGCTTCAATTCCGACAAGGACATCATAGACATATTCGGTCTCGCGGACGAAATCGAGGTCACAAAAGAGAATCTTGAGGAAAACAAAGGCAGGAAACTCGCCGCAAAGGTACTCAAGACCTGGACAGAGGATTTCGAAGACGAGGACACCGGTGAGGTTATCCCTATCGAAAGGACCATCCTGATCGTGGAGAGAGGTGAGGTTCTGGACGATGACACCATCGCCAAAATTTCCGACACCGAGGTCAAGTCAATCCTTCTCCAGAAGGACGAGGCCAACTCAAATGAATATGCGATCATATTCAACACCCTTCAGAAGGATCCTACCAACACTGAGATAGAGGCTGTCAACTACATCTACAAACAGCTTCGAAATTCCGAACCGCCTGATGAGGCGACCGCAAGGGATGTCATCGACAAGCTCTTCTTCTCTGAGAAGAGGTACGACCTCGGCATTGTCGGAAGGTTCCGTCTGAACAAGAAACTCGGGCTCTCGACAGATCCTGAGGTCAGGGTGCTCACCAACACCGACATCATCGAGATCATCAAGTATCTCATACAGCTCATAAACTCAAAGGCCACAGTCGATGACATTGACCACTTGAGCAACAGACGTGTGCGCACAGTAGGAGAACAGCTCGCCAATCAGTTCAGCGTCGGCCTCTCAAGAATGGCAAGGACCATCCGCGAAAGGATGAACGTACGCGACAGCGAGCAGTTCAACCCGATCGACCTGATCAACGCGAAGACATTGTCCTCCGTGATCAACTCGTTCTTCGGCACCAGCCAGCTGTCACAGTTCATGGATCAGACCAACCCTCTGGCGGAGATCACGCACAAGCGCCGTCTCTCGGCTCTTGGTCCGGGAGGTCTTTCCAGAGACAGGGCCGGATTCGAGGTTCGAGACGTGCACTACACACACTACGGACGTCTCTGCCCTATCGAGTCACCTGAAGGCCCGAACATCGGACTTATCTCATCCCTTTGCGTCTATGCGAGAATCAACCAGCTCGGATTCATCGAGACTCCTTACCGTGAGGTCCACGAGGGAAAGGTTGACCTGACAGACAAGGGCTGGCACTACATGACAGCCGAGGAGGAGGAGAACAAGCTCGTCTCTCTTGCGAAGGTGAAGATGGAAGATGACGGCACAATAGAAGAAGACAGAATCCAGTGCCGTCTTGAGGCCGACTTTCCGGTAGTCTCCAAAGAGCAGGTTGACTACATGGACGTGGCGCCGAACCAGATGGCGTCAGTCGCCGCATCGCTTATCCCGTTCCTGGAGCATGATGACGCCCACCGGGCATTGATGGGTGCGAACATGATGCGTCAGGCGGTTCCGCTTCTCCGTCCGGAGTCCCCTATCGTGGGAACTGGTCTGGAGGAAAGGGTCTGCCTCGACTCCAGGACACAATACGTTGCCGAGCGCGAGGGCGAGGTGACTTATGTTGACGCCAAAGAGATAAGAATCAAGTACGACAGGACAGACGATGAGAAATTCGTCTCATTCATGCCTGACGAGACAGTGTACACTCTTCCTATATATAGAAGGACAAACCAAAGCACAACCATCACCTTGAAGCCTATCGTACGCAAAGGTGAGAAAGTGGTTAAAGGTCAAGTTCTTACGGAAGGATATGCCACTCAGAACGGCGAGCTTGCCCTCGGACGCAACCTCAAGGTCGCTTTCATGCCTTGGAAGGGTTACAACTACGAGGATGCCATCGTGCTTTCAGAGGAGATGGTGAAGTGGGACATTCTCACCTCAGTCCATGTTGACGAATACCTCACCGAAGTCCGTGAGACAAAGCGTGGTATGGAGGAACTCACCTCTGATATTCCTAATGTGAGCGAGGATGCGACAAAGGATCTGGACAAGCAAGGTATCATCAGGGTTGGCGCCCACATTGAGCCGGGCGACATCATGATCGGTAAGATCACCCCTAAGGGAGAGAGCGATCCTTCGCCTGAAGAGAAACTGCTCAAGGCTATCTTCGGAGACAAGGCCGGTGACGTGAAGGATGCTTCGCTCAAGGCCAATCCATCCCTCAGCGGTACTGTCATCAAGACAGCGCTCTATGCGAAAGCTGCGAAGGAGGGCAACAGAAGAGCAGCCAAGACTGATCAGAAAGCACGCCTTGATCTTATTCAAGAGGAGTTTGACAAGAAGGCCGCCAAGCTGTACGCTGATTTCCTCAAGAGACTGACCGTCCTGACAAAGGGCAAGAAGAGCGCGGGCATCAACGACCTCTACGATGTCGAGGTCGTCGCCAAAGGCAAGGAAATCACTGTTGAAAAACTCAAGAGCATCGATTTCCAGAACATCAACTCAGGCAACTGGACATCGGACGAGAGCACAAACCTGCTCGTGCAGGAACTCATCAACAACTACTGCCTGACCTACAAGGTGGCAGAGGCTGAGTGCAAGAGACAGATGGACAAGATAAAGGTCGGCGACGAGCTTCCTAACGGTGTGATGCAGCTTGCCAAGGTCTACATCGCCAAGAAGAGGAAGATCACTGTCGGTGACAAGATGGCCGGACGTCACGGTAACAAGGGTATCGTGGCCAAGATCGTCCGTCAGGAAGACATGCCGTTCCTTGAGGACGGAACTCCTGTGGACATTGTCCTCAACCCTCTCGGCGTGCCTTCACGTATGAACCTCGGCCAGATCTACGAGACCGTTCTCGGATGGGCCGGAGCAAGACTGGGACTTAAGTTCAGCACCCCTATCTTTGACGGCGCGACCATCGACGAGATCTGTAAATACACAGACAAGGCCGGCGTGCCGAAGTACGGTAAGACTCACCTCAGGGACGGCGGCACCGGCGACTGGTTCGACCAGCCTGCGACCGTCGGCGTGATCTACATGATCAAGCTGGGCCACATGGTTGACGACAAGATGCACGCCCGCTCCATCGGACCATATTCACTCATCACCCAGCAGCCTCTCGGCGGTAAGGCACAGTTCGGAGGCCAGAGGTTCGGAGAGATGGAGGTCTGGGCCCTGGAGGCATTCGGAGCCGCAAACGCGCTTCAGGAGATCCTCACGGTCAAGTCAGACGACGTGACCGGACGTTCGAAGACTTACGAGGCTATCGTCAAGGGCGACCCGATGCCGAACCCGGGCATCCCGGAGTCCCTCAACGTTCTGCTCCACGAACTCAGGGGACTTGGTCTCAAGGTTACTTTGGATTAATTTTCAAGAATATTGACATTCAAGAATATGCCTACTTTCAATAATAAGGAAAACAAGGTAAAGAGCAACTTCTCGAAGATCAGCATCTCGCTGGCCTCCCCAGAGGACATCTCGGCGAGGTCATGCGGCGAGGTACTGAAACCGGAGACAGTCAACTACAGGACCTACAAGCCGGAAAGGGACGGACTCTTCTGCGAAAAGATTTTCGGACCGACCAAGGACTACGAATGCTATTGCGGAAAGTACAAGAGGATCCGCTACCGCGGAATCGTCTGCGACAGATGCGGCGTGGAGGTGACAGAGAAGAAAGTCCGCAGGGAAAGGATGGGACATATCGCCCTGACGGTACCTGTGGCTCACATCTGGTACTTCAAGTCAGCGCCAAACAAGATCTCCGCCCTTCTCGGACTTCCTGCAAAGAAGCTCGAATCAGTCATCTACTATGAGAAATACATAGTTGTCAACCCTGGAGACAGCGGGCTTGAGAAGATGGATCTTCTCTCTGAGGACGAGTACCTCGATGTTCTCGCCAAGCTTCCTGAAAACGACGAGCTTGCGTTCGATGATCCAAGGAAGTTTGTCGCCAAGATGGGAGCGGAAGGCATCTATGAACTCCTCAGGGAGACGGATGTGGAGAGCCTGTCAAAGGAACTCCGCATCAAGATGCTCAACGAGACCTCACAACAGAGGAAGGCCGAGCATCTGAAGAGGTTGAGCGTTGTGAAGTGGTTCATGGAGTCCAGAAACATCAACCGCCCGGAGTGGATGATCATGAAGGTCATTCCGGTGATTCCGCCGGATCTCCGTCCTCTCGTTCCGCTCGATGGAGGCCGTTTCGCCACCACAGACCTGAACGACCTCTACAGAAGGGTGATCATCAGGAACAACCGACTCAAGAAACTCATCGAGATCAAGGCTCCGGAAGTCATCCTGCGCAACGAGAAGCGTATGCTTCAGGAGGCAGTTGACTCACTGTTCGACAACTCCAAGAAGTCAAGCGCTGTAAAGAGCGAATCCAACAGGGCTCTTAAATCACTCTCTGACTCCCTCAAGGGCAAGCAGGGACGTTTCCGTCAGAACCTCCTCGGTAAGCGTGTTGACTATTCAGCGCGTTCCGTCATCGTTGTGGGTCCGGAACTGAACATGCACGAGTGCGGTCTGCCTAAATTCATGGCTGCCGAGCTCTACAAGCCGTTCATCATCCGCAAGCTCATCGAAAGAGGAATTGTCAAGACGGTCAAGTCCGCCAAGAAGATAGTGGACAGGAAAGATCCTGTGATCTGGGACATCCTTGAGAACGTGATGAAAGGTCATCCGGTTCTTCTCAACCGAGCCCCTACCCTCCACAGACTTGGTATCCAGGCATTCCAGCCAAGAATGATCGAAGGCAAAGCCATCCAGCTGCACCCTCTCGCATGTACGGCGTTCAACGCCGACTTCGATGGTGACCAGATGGCCGTCCACCTTCCTCTGGGCAACGCCGCAGTCATGGAGGCACAGCTTCTCATGCTCGGTTCACAGAATATTCTTAACCCTGCAAACGGCTCTCCTATCACAGTCCCTTCACAGGACATGGTACTCGGACTGTACTACATAACAAAGATCAGGAAGGGCGCGAAAGGTGAGAAGATGAACTTCTACGGGCCAGAGGAAGTTCTTGTCGCCTACAACGAAAAGGCGATCGACATGCACGCCGAGATCGGTGTAAGGCTTCCTGTTGACAAACAGGATCTGAGCAAAGGCTACGAGATCAAGAAGACCACAGCGGGAAGGATCATCGTGAACCAGTACGTTCCGGATGAGGTTCCTTACGTCAATGAGATCCTTGGAAAGAAATCTTTGCGGAAGATCATCACAGAGGTCATCAAGAGCACCGGTGTGACAAGGACGGCACAGTTCCTGGACGACATCAAGAATCTGGGCTACGACCAGGCTTTCAGAGCTGGTATCTCATTCAATCTTGGAGATGTCATCATCCCGGCCGAGAAGGCAAGCCTTATCGAAGAAGGTTACAAGCAGGTTGAGGAAGTCAAGAACAACTATGCGATGGGCTTCATCACCAACAACGAGCGCTATAACAAAGTGATCGACCTTTGGGGTGCCATCGACAACAAACTCACAAAGATTGTCGAAAAGCAGATTTCCGCTGACCAGCAGGGATTCAACCCAGTCTATATGATGCTGGACTCCGGAGCCCGTGGTTCAACCCAGCAGATCAAGCAGCTCTGCGGAATGCGTGGACTTATGGCAAAGCCTCAGAAGTCCGGATCGGCCGGAGCAGAAATCATCGAGAACCCTATCATCTCCAACCTTAAGGAGGGAATGACGGTGCTCGAGTACTTCATCTCCACGCACGGCGCCCGTAAGGGTCTGGCCGACACCGCCCTCAAGACCGCTGACGCCGGCTACCTTACCCGCCGTCTTGTCGATGTCTCACACGATGTCATCATCACGGAAGAGGACTGTGGAACGCTCAGGGGCCTTATCGCGACAGCCATCAAGAACAAGGACGAGATTGTAGAGTCTCTCGGAGAGAGAATCCTCGGACGTACCTCTGTCCACGACATATTCAACCCTCTCACCGGTGAGCTGATCATCAAGGCCGGAGAGGAGATCCGTGAGGCCACAGCCAATCTGATCGACCATCTGCCTATCGAGCAGGTCGAGATCCGTTCAGTGCTCACGTGCGAGTCCCGCAAGGGTGTCTGCGCGAAGTGCTACGGACGTAACCTCGCCACAAGCAGGATGGTAGAGAAGGGAGAGGTTGTCGGCGTCATCGCCGCACAGTCCATCGGTGAGCCTGGTACCCAGCTTACCCTGCGTACCTTCCACGTCGGTGGTACGGCTTCCAGCACCGCGGCTGATTCCTCAATCGTCGCAAAGTACGACGGTAAGCTTGTCTTCGAGGAACTCAGGACAATCCAGAAAGTCGGAGAGGACGGAGCCGCCCAAGACATTGTTGTCAGCCGTATGACCGAGGTCAGCATCATCGACGAGAACACAGGAATCACCTACTCACACTACGACGTTCCTTACGGCTCCAAGCTGTACTTCAAGGACGGAGACACCATCAAGAATGGCGACCTGCTCTGCGAGTGGGATCCTTACAACGCCATCACGATTGTCGAGACAGCCGGTAAGGTTCAGTTCGACAACCTCATCGAAGGTGTCACATTCCGTGAGGAAGCGGCGGACGAGTTCGCGGTCAACAAGGACAAGGTCATCATTGAGTCCAGGGACAAGACAAAGAACCCTTCAATCCTCATCCTCGACGACGAAGGCAACCAGATCAGGCAGTACAACCTTCCTGTCGGCGCCCACCTTATCGCCAACAACGGAGACAAGGTCAATGTCGGTGACGTGATCATCAAGATTCCTCGCGCGATCGGTAAGTCAAGCGACATCACAGGTGGTCTTCCAAGAGTCACCGAACTCTTCGAGGCCAGAACGCCTTCAGCGCCTGCGATCCTTGCCGAAATCAACGGTGAGGTGCTCATGGGCAAGGTCAAGAGAGGTAACCGTGAGATCATCGTCAAGAACAAGTCCGGAATCGAGAAGCACTATCTCGTTCCTCTTACAAAGCAGATTCTGGTTCAGGAGAACGACTACGTCAAGGCCGGAACAAGGCTCTCTGACGGAGGCATCTCCCCTACCGACATCCTCAACATCCTCGGACCTGTCAAGGCTCAGGACTACATCGTCAACGAGGTACAGGCGGTTTACCGTCTGCAGGGTGTGAAGATCAACGACAAGCACTTTGAGATCATCGTGCGCCAGATGATGCGCAAGGTTCAGATCACCAATCCTGGCGACACTGAGTTCCTGCAGGAAGAGCTGGTGGACAAGTGGGATTTCATGGATGCCAACGACAACATATTCGGAAAGTTCTATGTCATCGATGCCGGAGATTCCCAGAAGTACATGCAGGGCGACATCATCGACGCCCGTGACATGAGGAATGAGAACTCCTCGCTCGAAAGGCAGGGCAGGAAGATGATGGCTGTCCGTGAGGCCAATCCGGCGACCGCGAAGCTCGTGCTTCAGGGTATCACCAGGGCCGCCCTCAGGACCAACAGTTTCATCTCCGCCGCATCCTTCCAGGAGACCACCAAGGTGCTCAGCGAGGCTGCCATCAGGGCTCGTGTCGATCATCTCGAAGGTCTGAAGGAGAACGTCATCTGCGGTCACCTTATCCCGGCAGGTACGGGTCAGAAGGAGTTCCAGGACATCATCGTCGGCCGCAAGGACGAGTACGAGCAGGAAATGAACGAACTCTGACAAGTTCTTCAATGAATATGAAAGGCCGGCTGTGGAAGCGCTCCACAGCCGGCTTTTTTCAGTTGCTGCCTGCAGTCACATAACTTAAGTCACAAACGCCTACGGCCGCAAAAAATTTCTCCCAGACGAATTTTGCACGTTACCAAAATTACGCCTGGGAGAAATTTATTCGCGGTAGGCCTGCCACGCCAGTCGTCAGCAGCTGCCGCGGACTCCGCTGACAGTCTGAATGAACTTCCTTCCGATGGGTAGGTCTATCACGACCGTCATCAGCAGCTGCCGCGGACTCCGCTGGCAGTCTGAATGAACTTCCTTCCGATGGGTAGGCCTGCCACGACCGTCATCAGCAGCTGTCACGGACTCCGCTGACAGCCTGAATGAACTTCATTCCGATGGGTAGGCCTGCCACGACCGTCGTCAGCAGCTGTCGCGGACGATTAGGGTCGGGGCGATCAGGCGCTGGACAGGAGGGAGATCCTGATGCTTGTTCTCAATGATGTCAATGAGGACCTGCGAGGCAAGACGGCCGATCTCTGAGAGGGGCTGCTCGATGCGGGTGATGGCGGGATCGAGGAAATCCAGAAAGCCGTTGTTGTCGAACGAAATGATGCCGACCTGCTCCGGGATCTTGATGCCCAACTCACGAAAGGCGCGGATGGCGCCAAGCAGGATGGTTGATGAATATGCGAACACAGCGTCATACTTCACTCCTTCACTGAATACTCTCCTGACCTGTTCGTAGCCGTTCTCAACGGAAAACGCGTCACCTACGATGGCATATTCAACGCGCTTGTCGCTGTGGACGTTGATAGCGTCCTTGAAGCCCTTGACACGCTCCATTGAAGGGGTTGAGTCTTCCACACCCTGAATAGACAGAATGTGGCGGAAGCCTCGGTTGATGAGATATTCAGTCGCCATATAGCCGCCGACATAATTGTCTGTGCAGATGTATGGCAAGGACGTTCCTCCGAAATAACGGTCAATCAGGACAGTTGGTATGTTGCCCGCAATGTCTTCCACAGCCGCGCTTGTATTGCCGACAGGTACTGCGATGATTCCGTCAACACTTCTGGAGCGAAACATCAGAAGTGAACTCTCGAAATCCTTCTCATTCTCCAAAGAGTCGGCAAGGAGGGTATGGTAGCCCGCCAGTTTTAAATTCTCGACCACTGTGCTGGCAAGCGTAGCGAAGAACGGGTTGTCAATGCCAGGCACCGTCAGTCCTATCGTGTAGGTTCTGCTGGTCCTAAGTCCTTGAGCCAAAAGATTCGGAGTGTAATTGACACGTTTCGCCTCAGCCTTGATGATTTCAATAGCCTTCTGACTGATTCTGGATCTTTGTGCCTTGCCTGAGAGCACTCTCGAGACTGTGGAGACAGAGTAACCGGTCTGTTCTGATATGGATTGAATAGTGTTCTTGCGCATAATTCAATGTCTGTGGAAACAAAGATAGAAATTTTTTGCAACAAGGAGAACTTTTACCCTGATCACATCAACAAGAACATATTAGTAACCCCAATTTCACTGGAGCCCGACCAAGGGTCTTCAATACGTATTCTATTATACACAAAGCGAGCCAAGCCTACTGTTGTCAGCCTTGGTTCGCTAGTGTTATAGAAGGACTGGAGACCTTGAACCTGTCTTGGTTTCTTTGACGTTAATGTTCAGGCATGAATATCAGCGCACAGCGACCTTGTTCAGGAAGCACTGGATGGTGTTTTCCATGAGGCAGCAGATGGTCATCGGGCCGACTCCGCCAGGGACAGGGGTGATGACCGAGGCTTTCGGCTCGACGGAGGCGAAGTCCACATCACCGCAAAGTTTCCCGTTCTCGTCAAGATCCATTCCGACGTCGATCACAGCGGCTCCGTCCTTGACCATATCACCGGTCACGAACTTGGCACGGCCAATGGCAACGACAAGGATGTCTGCCTGCCTGGTGATTTCCGGAAGGTTCTTTGTCTTTGAATGACAGACTGTTACCGTAGCGTTTCTGTCAAGGAGAAGTTTGGTGATCGGGAGGCCGACGATCTGGCTGCGGCCGATCACGACAGCATTCTTGCCGGCAATCTCGTAATTGGCGTCCTCAAGAAGCCTTATGATTCCCATCGGGGTGCAAGGGACAACGCAGGAGGAGTTCGGTCTCTTCTGCCAAAGGGCAGCGGTGTTGAGCGGGTGAAAGCCGTCAACGTCTTTGGACTGGGCTATGGCCTCGATCACTTTCGGTTCGCTGATCTGCTTCGGGAGAGGAAGCTGGACAAGGATGCCGTCAACGGTGTCGTCAGCGTTGAGTTCGGCGATCTTGTCAAGGAGTACCTGCTCAGGGGTGTCGGCAGGCATCCTAACTGTGGTGTTCCTGATTCCTACCACGTCACAGGCCTTGGCCTTGTTCCTGACGTAGGTCTGGCTGCCGGGGTCGTCTCCCACCAGGATCACGACCAAATGAGGGACTCGGCCATATTTTGCAGGGAATGTGGCCACCTGCTCGGCCATTCGGGCCTTTAATCGGGCCGCTAAATCTTTTCCAGATATTGTCATAACATTTGTACCTCGCTAAAAGGTTATTACTAATTGAAAAAACTTATCAAACGTTCAAAGTGCCTACCACGACAATCAATTCACGTTACCCTCTCCATGAATCCCTCCCCTCGGGGGAGGGAATGTGCTTAGCACACCCCTTAGGGCCTTTTTACGTTACCCTCTCCCTAAATCCCTCCCCTCGGGGGAGGGACTTACTTTCACTTTATACCGTTTATTGATGAGTGGCATTCTCGTCTTCCTAAATCCCTTCCCTCGGGGGAGACTGTCTTAAAAGTCTAATTACCACCTCCGAGGATTGAGAATTCGTTGTCGCCCCTGTATAGGGGTACAGACTTTTCTGCTCTCGTCGAGACTTTTCAGGCAGTCTGGGGGAGACTGTCTTAAAAGTATAATTACCACCTCCGAGGATTGAAAATTCGTAGTCGCCCCTGTAGTGGGGTACAGACTTTTCTGCTCTCGTCGAGACTTTTCAGACAGTCTGGGAAATTGCTTTCACCGCAAGCGGTGAAGAAGCAAGAGTTTTAATTAAAGGACAAGATGCCCGATGTCGGCACGGTAGAAGAGGTTGTCGCAGTGAAGCTTACGGACGGCGGCGAGGGCTTTGTCGCGGGCCTGGCGGAGGGTTTCACCGGAGGCGACCACCATCAGGACACGGCCACCGGAAGTCACCAGAGACTTGGCACCGGATTCCGGATCGGTAACCTCCTTGGTTCCCATCTGATAAATCCTGACTGACGGATCTGCCAAGGCATCATCCAAACCAGTGATAGCAAAGCCTTTCTCGTAAGAACCCGGATAGCCTTTCGAAGCCATCACAAAGCCGAGAGTCTGCTCGGAAGACCACTTGATCTCCGGCATAAGCTCAGCGGACGAAAGTCTTACACCTTCCACGGAATCTGTCCCTTCCAGAGCGTTCACAGACATCCCACCATCTGCGATGGCCGAGAATATGTCGTAGATGTCAGACTCCAGACGAGGCAGAACCACCTCTGTCTCAGGATCTCCGAAACGGCAGTTAAACTCGATCACCTTGATCCCGGACGGAGTCTTCATCAGGCCACCGTAAAGCAGTCCCTTGAACGGACAACCCTCGGCGACCATCGCGGCGGCAGTCTTCTTCATAATGTTCTCAAGGGCATATTCCTCATCCTCGGCGGTGATGACCGGAACCGGTGAATATGCTCCCATACCTCCGGTGTTAGGACCTTTGTCTCCCTCGAACGCCCTCTTGTGATCCTGGGCGATGGCCAGAGGGAAAACCTCTTTCCCGTTCACGAAGCACATGAACGAGAACTCCGGACCGGTGAGATATTCCTCGACCACGACCTTGCCCTTGCCGAATTTGTCGTCCAGAAGCATGTCCTTCAGCGCTTTCTGGGCATCGGAGAAGGTCTCCGGAATGACAACGCCCTTACCGGCGGCCAGCCCGTCATATTTAAGGACAACCGGGAAGGAATGCCTGCTGACATATTCAATGGCATCATCGTAGTTGTCGAAGGTCTTGAAGGAGGCGGTCGGGATGTCGTACTTCTCCATCAGCCGTTTCGCGAAATCCTTGCTGGACTCGATGCGGGCGGCTGCGGCGGAAGGTCCGAATATCCTCAATCCAGCCTTTTCGAAGGCATCGGCGATTCCGGCGGAGAGAGGGACTTCCGGCCCCACAACCGTCAGGTCAACACCGTGTTCCTTCGCAAACTCCACGAGTTCGGGAATCTGTGTCTCCTTGAGAGGAAGACACTCGGCCTGGGCGGCGATCCCGGCGTTTCCAGGAGCGCAGAATATCTTGCCGACACGTCTGGAGCGGCTCAAAGCGTCCACAATGGCGTGCTCGCGGCCACCGCTACCGACAACCAGCACGTTCTTGGACAGCAGAGTGTCCAGCATTATGGTCTTGCCGTCACTCTTGTTCGTTGATTCGAAATGAAATACTCGCATAGAGATCAATTATTCACGCTTACTAATCATTTAATACTCAATTATTTCAAGCATTCTCTTTAGTCGGAATCCACCAAAGGGAAACGGCTAACTCACTGATAACAAAGGCTTGGCAGACAACATGCTGACTTTCAACGAAATCGTCGTCTTCCTGGTTCTGTTTTCGGAACCACGAGTATGGCATTTTGCTTGATTGTCAAACAGTTATCCGCCACGAAGATGATATTAATGTTTGAAATGACGTTCTCCGGTGAAGACCATGGCGATGCCAAGCTCGTCGCATTTCTTGATGGAATCCTCGTCGCGGACGGATCCGCCAGGCTGCACGATGGCTTTCACGCCGTACTCGGCGGCCAGGGTCACGCAGTCATCGAACGGGAAGAACGCATCGGAAGCCAGCACGAGACCTGCCTTGCGGGCAGCCTCCTTAGGGTCAACAGGCACGCCTGTCTTGGCGGTTTCCTCCTCGGCCAAAGTGGCGGCGGCCTGTTTGAGAGCCAATTCGGCGGAACCTACACGGTTCATCTGGCCGGCTCCCACTCCGTAGATCATTCCGGCCTTGCCGACGGTGATGGCATTGGACTTGACGTGCTTGACAATCCTCCAGGTGAAATTCAGATCGACAATCTGCCCTTCGGTCGGCACAGCCTCGGTCACAGTCTGCAAAGCGGTCACCGGTACGATTGTAAGATCTTGATTCTGAACCAGAAGTCCCCCGTTGACGCTTACACACTGCATCTGCTCCTTGACCGAACCTTCCATATTCACTTTAAGGACACGCAGGTTCTTTTTGGCGCGGAGAAGCTCAAGGGCATCAGGTGCGAATGACGGAGCCATCACGATCTCAAGGAAAATCGGCTTGAGCAGCTGCGCAACCTCAAGGTTGACCTCACGGTTGAACGCCACGATACCCCCGAAAATGGAGGTCTTGTCTCCCTCGTAAACCTTCTTCCACGCATCCACGACATCGGTTCCGAGGCCGGCTCCGCACGGGTTCATGTGCTTGAGCCCCACGGCGAAAGGCTCGTCGAACTCGCGGACGATGTTCAGGGCGGCGTTGGCATCCTGAATATTATTGTAAGACAGTTCCTTGCCGTTCAACTGCTCGGCGGTGGCCAATGAATATGGAACCGGCTTCAGGGTCTTGTAGAACTTGGCCTGCTGGTGAGGGTTCTCACCGTAGCGGAGATTCTGGCAGATGTCATATTCAAGGAACAGCTTCTCCGGGAGACCGGCCTGGGCGCGCATATAGGTCGCGATCGCGCTGTCATATTCAGCGGTGTGGGTGTAGGCCTTGGCCGAGAGTTTGAGACGGGTCTCCGGGGTCGTGTCGCCAGTGGCCTTGATCTCGGAGATGACGGTCGCATAGTCCTCCGGGTTGACTACCACTGTGACCGAGGCCCAGTTCTTGGCGGCGCTGCGAAGCATTGACGGGCCTCCGATGTCGATGTGCTCCACGGCATCCTCCATCGTGACATCCGGTTTGGCGATCGTCTCACGGAACGGATAAAGGTTGACGCAGACGAGGTCGATCTTCTCGATTCCGTTGTCCTCTAATTGTTTCAGATGATCGGGAATATCCCTGCGGGCGAGAAGGGCTCCGTGGATTTTAGGATGAAGGGTCTTCACACGGCCGTCGCAGATCTCGGGGAATCCCGTGACATCGCTCACACTGGTCACAGGCAGACCTGCCTCTTTCAACATCTTCATTGTGCCGCTGGTGGAAAGGATTTCCCATCCGAGCGACACGAGTTCCCGGGCGAAATCAACGACACCCGTCTTGTCACTTACACTGATTAAAGCTCGCATAATATACGTTTCTCGCAGGCAGGCAATTACCTCGCAAAAAATTATCTCACGTTCACGCGGCGATTGCCCACCGCACTTATTCACGTTACCCCTTCCCGAATCCCTCCCCTCGTGAGAGGAACTTACCTCGCCTGTGGCGAGAATGGTATGGGGTTATCTTTCCATAATGCGCTTCAGATGGCAGAGCATCAGCTTGCCGTGCGAGTCGCGAAGGTGCATCCCGTTGCCCTCGCACCATTTCCAGTACTTGCAGTCAGCACAGCTATCTTTCCGCATCCAATTCCGGTCACGGTAGGGCTGGAAGCGATGATCCCAGACATCCATAAAGTCATCCTTGTAGATGTTGCCTTGGTGGTAGTCCGAACGGATGCTCGTGCAGGCGGAGATCGAACCGTCAACCAGCACGGAACCGACAGTCACACCGGCCTGGCAGGAATAGAAATGATCCCTCACATCACCCTCATAAGGCCCGAGGAAGCCTTCGCAGCCATAACCGGCCTTGATCCTCCCCTCCTTTCTGGTCTCCTTGATGAAATCCAGCATCCCACGGAACATCTCCCGCGGAAGCTGAAGATCCGGATTCAGGGCGGCGCGGCCTTGCGGGAATATGGAGAAAAGCCTCCATTCCTTCAACCCAAGTCCGATCAAAAATTCCTTTAGCTGAGGAAGTTGCGGATAGTTTCTACGGTTCACACACGTCACGACATCAAAGGCTATTCCTGACTGAACAGCCATCCTGATCGTCTCAGCGGCACGCGTGAAACTGCCCTCACGCCCACGAAGCCAATCGTGGTTCTCCTCCAAGCCGTCCAGGCTGACAGTCATAGAATGAAGACCGGCTCCGAGGAGACGAGAGAATCTTTCCGCCGTCATCCCGAAGCCATTCGTAACCATTCCCCACGGAAATCCACGGGAATATATTCCTTTGCCGCATTCCTCCAAGTCCGCGCGCATCGTCGGCTCTCCGCCGGAGATGATGACGAAAACCTTGTGGGGATCCGTCTTGGCGGCGATGGAGTCCAGCACCTTGAAGAAGTCCTCCTTCGGCATATCCGGAGTGGCGGCGACCTGCTTGCAGTCGCTTCCGCAATGCTGGCAACGGAGGTTGCATCGGAGCGTACATTCCCAGAAGAGCTGCCTCAGAGGATGTTCCTCCTCCTGAGACTTGCGCATCGACCTTGCGATGTCAAGCGCGATTCTTCTTCTGAGCGAAAGTCCGTCCATCCGTTACTCTTCCTTCTTCAAAGTCTTTGTGCCTTTAAGAGCGAACTCGCCTTGATACCAATTCCCGCTACCGCCTTTCAGAGTCTCCGCCTTGACTGTCAGACTGTCCCGCTTGAAAGAGCCGTTGGCATCTCCGTCAACGTCATCGAAATAGAATTTGACCTCACTCATCAGCCATACCCCATCATAAGCACCGACAGCCTTTCCGTTCTCATCGGTGAAGAGAGTGTCTTTTTCGTAAGTCAACCGTTTCGAAGGGATGACACGGATGCCTTTGATTCCCTTTCCGCTTTCGTCAACAACTGTCAGGTCAACCTTGAAATCACAGGATGGCGTACCGTACTCGCAACGATTATTCCAGATGCCATCATCGCAACCGGAAAATCCGAGCATCGAGAGCAGCGCCGGGCCAATGGCCGCGGTCAGTTTAGCAAATGATTTTTTCATAACCCCGAAGTTTTTCAACCAAAACCAGCGATTTCAATTTCCTTGCATCAAAAAACTCAAAAGATTCGTCGCAGACCGGCTAAAGCAGGCGGATGTCCACGCCCGGCTTGTCGGTCACGCGGCCGATGACGGTGGCCTTGTCGCCGTGGGCGGCGAGGATGTCGATGGCCTTCTGAGCCTCGGACTCGTCAAGCGCCAGAACCATTCCGACACCCATGTTGAATATGTTGAACATCTCCCTGTGAGGGATGTTGCCGTACTTCTCCAGGAAACGGAAGATCGGAAGGATCGTCCATGAGCCTTCCTGAACCTCGATGCCCTGGCCCTCACGGAGGATTCTCGGGATGTTCTCGTCGAAGCCGCCGCCGGTGATGTGGGCGACTCCGTGCACGTCGCAGTTGCGGATCACGTCCAGAACCTGCCTGACGTAGATCCTGGTCGGTGTCAGGGCGACAATGCCGAGCGGCTGGTCGGACTCCAGTTCAGGATAAACCTTGAAGAGATCCAGATTGTTGTCGGAAAAGATCTTGCGCACAAGGCTGAATCCGTTGCTGTGGACTCCCGTGGAGGCGATTCCCACAAGGACATCCCCGGCCTTTACCTTCGTGCCGTCGATGAGTCTGGATTTCTCCACGACACCTGTGGTGAAGCCCGCGATGTCATATTCACCGTCCTCGTACATTCCAGGCATCTCGGCGGTCTCGCCGCCCACGAGGGCGCATCCGGCCTGACGACATCCGTCAGCAACTCCGGCCACGATGGCCTCCACGACCTCCGGACGGGTCTTTCCCTGAGCCACATAGTCAAGGAACACAAGAGGTTCCGCACCCTGGGCCAGAACGTCGTTGACACACATCGCCACGGCGTCGACGCCGATGGTGTCGTGCTTGTCCATCGCAAACGCCAGCTTGAGTTTCGTGCCGACTCCGTCAGTCCCGCTGACCAGAACCGGCTCCTTGATGTTCAGTTTTGAAAGATCGAACATTCCTCCGAACGCCCCGATGTTTCCCATCACGCCGAGCCTGTCGGTCGACGCCACGTGCTTCTTGATCCTGCGGACAACGTCGTAGCCCGCCTCAAGGCTCACGCCCGCCTTCTCGTAATCAACTGCCATAGTGTATTTTGTATTATATAAATCCCTGAAATCCAGCAACCGCATCACCTGAAAAACATTAAGGCCATGGTATGGAATCTCTCATCAAGGCCAGATGTTGTCAGAGCGATCACTGACTCTGCGAAGTTACAACTAAAATCCGATAACGACAACCCCTTCTGGATGTTGTAATGATTCTTGTAATGATTCTTCCACGGATTTGCACCCACATCCATCCCTAACAGCAATCCGCTGCAATTCTGTTCCCGCGAGTCCTGACGGATCCGTCCCTGAAGGCCTTGCGGGGCATCCTCTATCCTTCAGCCCGGAACAGATTTGCACGGGGGACCCTTCTCCAGCTACATCGGAAGCCTTTTACCTTGCAATTCTGAACGAGATGTCCATAACCTCCGGGAACGTGTTGCCCCACTCCGCGCCTCTGAGGATACCATGTAGGTGTGAACCCGCTGATCATTTCGGCTCTGATCATTTCGGAATAGTAGGAATCAAAGGAATCAGAAAAATGACTAAATTTGTGAGATTGTAGTTTTTGCGAAGAGATGGGATCGAGAAGAACTGAGTTGGAATCTCCTCTGAACGAATTTGTCAGCGGGATCAAGGCTATCATAGATGGAGCGCGCGGCAACGCCGTCCGCAGCGTGGACTTTTGCCGCGTGCGGATGTACTGGGCCATCGGTCAGCGCATCGCCGAGAAAGAGCAGCAAGGGAAAGAGCGAGCCGGCTACGGCACTTATCTTATCAAGAACCTTGCGAAGCAGCTACAGCCGGAGTACGGCAGCGGATTCTCCGTCCGTCAATTGGAGATGTGCAGGCAGTTCTACCGCATATACCCAATTGCGAATACACTGTGTTCGCAATTGAACTGGTCTCAGTATAAACTGCTTATCTCAATCCCAGACCCCGACAAACGAGAGTACTATCAGCTGGAAGCCGTCAATGAATGCTGGTCTAAACGTCAACTTGAGCGCCAAATCAACTCAATGCTTTACGAGCGTCTTCTGATGAGCAACGACAAGGGAAAGGTCCTTGCTGTAGCCCGCAACGAGCGCCAACCGGAATCACCGACAGAAATCATCAAAGACCCTATGGTTTTGGAATTCCTTGGTCTTGAGAAACGCCCGGAGTATTATGAAAGAGACTTTGAAAGCGCAATCATCTCACATATTGCGGACTTCCTCCTCGAAATGGGAAAGGGATTCTCTTTCGTAGCCAGACAGAAACGGCTGCTCATTGAGGACGATGAGTATTTCGCGGATCTTGTATTCTACAATCGACTGCTTCGCTCATTTGTCATCATAGAAATCAAGAACCACAAGCTGACCCACCAGGATTTGGGGCAGTTACAGCTCTATGTCAACTACTACGATCGCTACGAAAAGTCCGAGGACGAGAACCCGACCATCGGAATACTCTTGTGCTCCGACAAGAACGACACTGCCGTCAAGCTCACCCTGCCGGAAGACAACAGGACAATCCTTGCCAGCAAGTACCAGCTGTACCTTCCGACCACCGAACAGTTCATAGCTGAAATAAAAGAAGTCAGGCGGATTGCCGGGCTTAAGGTTACGGAAAAACGCTGAATTCGTAGGTTTATGTTTTATACAGTTATAGAAATGAACTATAAGAATGAGACGAATCGCAATTGTAAAAAAATGGATTATAATCATTTGGCTGATAATCTCCGTAGCTGCATTGGTATTGGTAATACATATGGTACTGAATACAATGGTAAGTTATAAATACGAAATATCAGAGAAAAGGATTATAGGGAAGTTGATTCGGGGATATGATTCGGTCCCTATAGAGGTTGCCGCTGGGTACATAAATGGAGAGATTCTCGTTTTAAAGGGTGCTGCGATGTACTTAGGAATCAATATCGTATTTATTCTCATTATGTTACTTGTCAAAAATAATAAGAAGAAAGGGAAATGATGGTTCACCTGCAAACTTCCGTGTGACCCCTATCCGAAGATTGTGCTTAGTACTATGAGAAGAGTCTCCATGCCTGCCGCATAATCGCCTGATGACGCCACCTTGGGCACCATCGTCTACGCATTGAGGTCATCCTCCATATGCTTCGGAGACCACAGACTTGCTTTCAGACTTCCGCAACCACAACTACGATTCTAAGTTTGCGGTGTGCGACCATAAAAGAAAGGGTTGCGGCGGAGACTGATCCGGGCAAGGTTGGCGTGGATGTGAGCCATTTGAAAGATCGCTGTCCCTCCGCTCCCCCGCAACCCTTCTTCCACAGATTTGCGCCAACATCCAGCTCCGGCAGCAATCCGCTGCAATTCTGTTCCCGCGAGTCCAGGCGGATCCAGCCCTGAAGGCCTTGCAAGGTACCCTCTATCCTTCAGCCTGGAACAGATTTGCACGGGGGACCCTTCTCCAGCTACATCGGAAGCCTTTTACCTTGCAATTCTGAACGAGATGTCCATAACCTCCGGGAACGTGTTGCCCCACTCCGCGCCTCTGAGGATACCATGTAGGTGTGAACCCGCTGATCATTTCGGCTCTGATCATTTCGGAATAGTAGGAATCAAAGGAATCAGAAAAATGACTAAGATGCTGTTTTGACTTGTTTGTCTGAAGATTTTTCACCTCAAAGAACATTTCAAATGATTCAAAACAGCTTCCAATGGCATTGTCCGCAAAGAATGCCAATCATTTACAAACCACGGACACGATAAAACGCCACCAAC
>ERZ773165.52-NODE-52-length-95374-cov-10.466759_pt1 | contig 95374 bp, 67 predicted proteins | sample MGYA00581003_ERZ773165 | MGnify/ENA primary metagenome ERZ773165 (study PRJEB29015, sample SAMEA2737817) | human gut metagenome | biome: human gut; feature: human-associated habitat; material: faeces | place: China | collected 2012 ... | reverse complement strand
ATCTCTTGAGGGGATGGACTACAACCTCGTCGAATGGTACTGCCAGAACCTGATCATCCTCAAGGAGAGGCTCCAGAAGATCTCGCGCCTGATAGTGGCTGACGCTTTCTTCTCAAAGGAGACATTCGTCAGTCCTCTGCTCAGGGAAGGCTTCCACGTGATAAGCAGGCTCCGGAATGACGCCGTGTTGTTCTATCCCACAATCCAGAAGCCCACCGGGAAAAGAGGCCATCCGAAGTGGTACGACGGCAAGGTTGACTTCTCCAATCTTGACCTCTCCAGATGTGAGGAGGCGGAGGTGGACAGGGGCCGCCTCTTCGGACTTAAAGCCTATTCCAAGTCACTCAAACGCTTCATCAAGGTTGCCGTATGGTATCCTGACGAAGAGGACAGGACAAAGTGGCAAATATACTTCAGTACCGATGACGCGATGAGTGTCAAGGATGTAATTAATTGCTATAGAACACGTTTCCAATTGGAGTTTTGCTTCAGGGACGGGAAGCACTATGCCGCTCTGAATGACTGCCAGTCAACCGATCTCAGAAAACTTGAGTTCCACAGGAACGCATCCTTCGCGAGCGTCAACATTGCCAAGGTTGCCTGCAAGGGACTGGGACTACCATTCTCAATATCCTCTTGCAAGTCGATTATCCATAACGCCTATATGCTCAACAGATTTATTTGCGTGTCCGGTCTGCGACCGGACCCACAAGTTATTGACAAACTTTTCAAAGAACTGGTTTTATTTACTGCCAGGGCCGCTTAGGCACTGGAAAAATTAACGAACTATTGTTATACATTAAAACCAATCATGGACGTAAGTTGATGGGGAACGAAGAATATGCCCAAGATGCGCCACGTCAGGTTTATAACTATTATCTTAAATGGGATGGAAGCTATATCAACCCCATAACTGAGAAGACGAAGAGACTGAATGCGGAGAAATTCTTTCTTTACCTAAAAGGGGATTTCTCAAGCGTTGATGTTCGCGATGAAAGGATGAATCTTGAACAAAGGATAGAACTGAACAATTCTCTCAGGTCTTCTCTTGAACAGTATTATAGGTTCAAGAGGCCTTGCTGTATTATATTCCACAAAAATGATATATACGATGATTATTGGGAGGAAACACGTTATCTGGAAAAGGAAGAAGAAGGTCTTGCTCTGATTATTGATGAACCTATATTCCAATGGCATTCAGTTACTAGAACGCACCCTGAGTTTTGCAATTCTAAGCTTATCTTCTCGTATGGGTATGGAAAGATAAAAATATATCAATTCTCGTTTTCGGACTCTGATCAGCTATCAAACTACTTCTCTACAGAAAAACTATTTAGTTTGGATGGTGGATTAAAGATTGGACGAATGAAGTTTATGCGTGGCGGAGCCCCGATTCTCCGCCTATTTACACGTACGGCGTTTTATATCGATGGGGAAAGACTTGATAAGAATCTTGAGGGAGGAGGCTTAAACCTGAATTATCTACCAATTGGGAAGCATACAATCAAAATTCCTAACTCAAGGAAAGTTGAATTTGAGATATTAGAGCCAATATCGGGGCGGACTAAATGGAGTCTTGATTTCAACAGGTGGATCTTTGATATGTCAAAAGGACTTTGGTCATCAGACAAATGCGAGGATGGAATAGTGGGACTTGATTTCTCCTTGATCAAGATGGCTACATTCGGATGCGAGCATTCGGAATCCGACATCACAAGATGGGCGCGATTCCACCTTTCTGGACAGTGTGCAGAAAACGAAAATAACATTGCTATTAAATTACTATCCAAATAGGTACTATGGACACTTTTGATTTTGAAAAATACGATGTGATTGGTTTTGTTCAGAAACCAGGCCTAAATAAAGACCATTCGACAATTACAGTTATGGGGATTGTCGATAGAATCAGTAATATCTATATTCCTCTTTCAAACTCTGAGAGGCTGGCTCTTTTTCCGACAAAAGGTTGTGTTTTCGCTTATGGTATGTATACAAAACACCCTGACTGGACTGGAGAGTGTGTCAAGATAGAAGTAAAGCCTAATCATAGTACAAAAGTTCTTAAAGACAGAGATGACTTTATATGGAACTGGAGCAGTATCGAGTCAATATTTGCCGAAAAAGCCGTTAAACTGAAAGATTTGTTGAGGCAAAATGGTGAAGAGAACCACAATATGCTTCAAGCCGCTGGTGTTTTAGGAGCAGATGAGACAAAATATGTTATTTCCGGAGAAAATCTATACGAAATAAAACCAACAATCAGAGTTGCTTCATATTGGCGCCGGTCCGATGTTTCTGACAATATTCTGGAATGTAATGGGAATTACTTTGTCTATAAAGATATTGAAAAAACGGAGAGTGGGAGAATAGACCTCACTTCCGATTCTCAGCTAATTGACTGGTATAAAAAGAAAATCTTAAAGAAAGAGTGGAGTATAATCTATGAGTCAAAAAGCTTTGAGGCTGTTGATGATATAGTCAAGGACACCTTGCAAAAGCCAAACATTCCTTCTAATATCTACGAGAGCCGCCTTTCGAGGATCACATCAATGAGTCATAATATTGACTTGACCTTTGAGGAACTGGAAGACTTGGGGACTAGCCAATGGTTTAAGGATGTCGTTCAAGAAGCGATGGACAAGTCTATTGAACGCTATATCGAACGACTAAACGATAGCCGCAAGGACATAATAGACAAACTCCGTAAGGAACATTCAGAGGAAGAACGAAAGTTGGAAGAGGAGCATTTCCTAAAGATGGAGTCGGAGAAAGAGAGGTTTAACAAAGAGAAGCAACAACTTGAAGATAGTTTATCATTAAAGAAAAATACTATTGTGGACTTGGATAACACTATCTCCAAGAAGACTGCAGAAAATAATGCAATATTAAAGAAGGCCGAAGAGAATATTACATCAATTGAAGCCGAAATCAAATCCAAGAAGAACGAACTCGAAAGAATAGAGTCAAGAAAGGATAGTCTTGTGGAAGACTTTGGTGTCATCCACGATGTTCTAAAGATGTGCAGCATATCCGATACTAAAAAACAGACAAAGCCAACCATCGAAACTATCGATGTGGGAGATACTGATGCATATCCTGCTCTTCAACCTTTCAGAAAGAATATAGAATCATATCTGATTAGTTCGAAAGCAGTAATGGTCTCTCTTGACGAACTCATCACAAGGCTTGCGAAGAATAATGTGATTCTTCTTCCGGATGTCAAGACGCTGAACGCACTAATGAACGCTACGGGAAAGTGCAAATATGTAGTAGAATATGTTGGTGTCGATTGGAAATCCTTCAAAGATCTATGGGGCAACGGGTTGGCATCTCTGGTGGATTCATGCTATCAGAATAACACCGTAATACACTTTTTGGTTTTAAGGAACATAAATATGTCTTTCGTCCCCACATACCTACAGCCTATATTCGATATGGAGAACGGGCTTCTGACCTTCTTTCCGGAGACCCACACTAAGTTCCCAGAGAATCTTAAGATACTATGCACGAGGGCATCTGAGAGCGTTGTTCCTCTGACACAAAATGTGCTTGAGAACTTCGGATGTGTGGCACCAATAGAGAAGGAGGTTAACCATACCGATGAGAACATACGACTTATTCCTGGGTATATGACATCATCAATGATGGGGAATCTTTCTCCATACTCAGAAATGACTTATAATTCTACGGAGAGCTATATTGATGACTGAAATAACCCATAACAATTTGTTCCATACACAGAGATTGCTCTATGAATGGCTATGTCTTTCTGGCAAACGGAGCTACGAGACCATCCGCAAGAATTGTCTGTATCTTGACGAAGCATATTCGTTGGGCTATGGTTCGTCGAGTATCTGGTGGCTTTTCAATCCTCTGGTGAAGACCGGTGTCGTCGATTATATAGGCGGTGATTACTATGCTGTATGCCCGAATATTTCGCTCGAAAGAAATGGTTTGATACTTTATTCCGCACCAGGAGGACCTTGTGTAGGAGAAGACGAAACTCCGTTCGTCGGACTGTATATTTCAACCGAGCCAGAATCATTCCCCGAAGCAAAAACATTCGATGCATTATCGGTTCTGCGCACCCTTCCTTCCGTGAATAGAATCGTGGATAACTTTCCTAAAAGTGTTCAAGATTTGACAGGTGCGCAATTCTATAATCACAAGAGCGCAAGAGGGCTGACGAAAGAACTGAATGACGGAGTTGTGAGATACTTTTATATTCCCGAAAAAGTGTATGAAAGAGAAGTTCCATCAAGGATAAGCAATCCTGACGCATTCAACCTTGCTTTCTGTTACAGCAGTGCAGTCAACGGAGAGCACACAGGACATTATCGTGAAGCGTCACATACTCTACGGGTGAACAATTTCGGATTCCCGATAATACTGTTCAGGGTATTACTGGTGGAATCTATGCTTAACGGTTTCATCCCTACTGTTTCGGATTCAACCGTCTCGTTTGAAGGAATCTCGACAAGAGTTACCAAAGAACTGAACAGAATATTATGCAAAACTATTGTGAATGAATAATCCAGTTAAAATATACAATGACCTTCTGACTGTTTATCTGAAATACATAAACAGTGGTCTTCCATTCTCCAGGAACGAATACAATGAGGAGCGCAATGCTCTGATGAGAGAGCAAGGAACCATATCACAGCCTCCTATAATAGAGATTGTTCCGAAGTATAAGGAACAAGCGACCTTGGCACAGTTTTGCGAGAAGGAGGGTGTTTCCAAAGACATCGATGAATTCATCAGTGCAGGTCTGTTCGGTGGCGGTTCCTTGCGTAGCCTGTATGAACACCAGTATAAAGCACTAAAGGAATCATTCATTAACAGAAAGAATATCATTGTAACTACGGGAACAGGTTCTGGCAAGACGGAATGCTTCCTTATGCCGGTAATCGCTGATCTCGTTAAGGAGTCTCGGGATTGGACGCAAAATAGGCCAAGAGCAGTCAGAACTCTAATCCTTTATCCACTCAATGCTTTGGCGGAGGATCAGATGGTCAGACTTAGGAAAGCTCTCAACAGTAGACGTTCAGGTGGAAACGGTGCACTCGACTGGCTTGATAAACATCGGAACGGGAATCGATTCTATTTCGGACGATATACTGGAAACACTCCCGTAAGCGGAACGAGAGACAAGGCAGCTTCAAGGTTGCTTGAGGAAAAGAGAAGCCTTACAGCGGACTGGAACGCGGCAAAAGAGGCTTTCGAACATAACGGCAATGAAGAACTGATTTATCACGTTCCTTGTATGGAACCTGATTCGGCTGAAATGTGGGACAGATTCTCAATGCAGAAGTCTGCGCCAGACATACTCATCACGAATTACAGTATGCTGAATATCATCTTAATGCGAGACATTGAGAATCCAATCTTCGAGAGCACGAAAAAATGGCTGCAGGAGAGTCCCGATCATGTCTTTCATCTTGTCATAGATGAGCTTCACACATATCGAGGAACGGCTGGTACCGAGGTGGCATATCTTATCCGTGTCCTTTTGGATCGCCTTGGACTCACTCCGGATTCTCCGCAGGTACAGTTCTTGGCGTCGAGTGCGTCAATGGAAGAGGACGTACAGACTGTCGATTATCTCAGCGAATTCTTCGGAGTGGAAAGGGCAAGATTCAGTTCCTCTTTCAGAATAATAAGCAATCATAAAATTCCCGCTTTCCCAAGACCGGAAACTATTCTTCCATATAAACTACTCGAAGATTATGCGCAGTCTCCGGTTGCTGAGGCAGACAGAGACCTTACTCTGTTCAAAGGAGGTGATTGCAGTAATTTCTATGCTTTTACAGAGAAATACGAACTCACTGAATGGTTGAAATACTGCCTCAGCGTGGATGGAAGCATCATAGCCCGCGATATAGTGAAGATGTCCGAAAAATTGGATGAGGGCGATTATGACCGTGTGTCCGTTATTTCCGCCATTCTTCAAATCATATGCAGGAGCAAGAAGAATGGTCAGTTCATCATGCCGATAAGAGTTCACTTTTTTTTCAGAAGCGTAAACGGCCTTTGGGCATGTTCTTGCAAGGAGTGCACGCAAATCCCTGCCGCGTACAGATTCCCAGAAAGATACGTTGGGCGGTTCTATAAACGACCACGAACAAACTGCGATTGCGGAAATAAAGTATTGGAACTTCTCGTTTGTGAGAATTGCGGTGAAGTTTATTTAGGGGGATATTTGACAAAGAGGGAAGGCAAGACCTACATCACGGTTGAGAAGCCTATTTCAGAAGAATCTTGTAGCCACGGTGTACTATGGAAGCGACCGAAAGATGGAGTTCCAGAGGGATGGATATGTGTTGACTTTAACCCTTTTCTAGGAGAATTAAAGAAAGATCCAGATGGTACGTACTGTCTCAGGAAACAAGAAAACGAGGATACGCAGTACCCAAGTAAATGTCCACAATGTGAAATATCGTACAAGGTTAACGACAAGAACAGTATTACACCGATAAGACGGCACTCTACCGGTCTTCAAAAGGTCAATCAAATTCTTGCTGACGGTTTGATAAGAACAATGAAGAATGCCGGTGAGTCAAATTCAAAGGTCGTGCTCTTCTCCGATAGCCGCCAAGCTGCCGCAAAACTCTCAGCAGGAATCGAGCTTGACCATTTCCGGGATGTTCTCCGATGGGCTATGCTAAATGCTCTTAAACGTAACAATCGTGATGTCGAATTTCTGAAAAAGATACGTTCAAAGAAACAAACAGAACTGAGCGAGGATGAAATACAAGAGTTCAAGCGTCTTGGACAAGAGAGACTATATCGTGATATTACTACGTATATCGGATATGAATGGAACGGTTGGGTGGATGCTGAACAAACGGCAAAACTGAATAAATACTTCAACTCGACAGGAGGCGTGAGGCTTGACAATATTGAGGATAATGTGTTCAATTCAATGGTTGGTATCGGAATCAATCCTGCCGGACCAAAACCGAGTGTCAACTACAACCAATGCGCTGGATCATGGTATGAATTATTTGACTTCAATGGAGGCAAGGCAAAATCTGACCTCGGTGATGCAAAGACAGAGTTCCTTAGAAATATTCGTTTTGCCAATAGGAATGAACAGCTGGTCAGCATGTTTGCGAACAAAAACAAGTCATTCGAGGACTTGAAACTGGGTTATTTGAGGCCGACCGCCCCGGCATCAGACAGCACATTCGAAGAAATGCTGTGTTCAGTAATCAGAATTCTCGGCTCACGAAGACGCGTAGTCGGTCTGCGTTCCAAATATCCAATAGGTGAAAGTTTCCCTCAACAGGCCATAGATTATGTAAAGAAGGCTTACAATATCTTCAGCCGGAAGGAATTGAAAGAGACTATGAATAAGATAAAAACAGAGTTGCGTGATAGGCATATCATAGATGCAACATCGGTAGCACTTACAGGGGAAGGACTATCTTTTTCACGGTCTGAGGTAGGTTACAAGTATTGGAAATGCTCCGTGTGTGGATCAGTTCATATGCATCATTCAGCTGGTGTTTGCGTCAACTGTTTTGCAACTCTTGATAATCCTTCTTTTCTTACAGAAAAGGATTTGTCAGATCCATCGGACTATTATCTGACACTATTGAACACTACTGACAAGATATACCGACTCCACTGTGAGGAACTGACTGGACAGACATCAAAGAAGGACTCTAGAATACGGCAACGTCGCTTTCAAGATATTTTCCTCGAAAATGAAAATCCACTCGTTGATGGCATTGACCTATTGAGTGTGACTACGACTATGGAAGCCGGTGTGGATATCGGCTCTCTGTCTGCTGTTATGCTTGGAAATGTGCCGCCTCAGAGGTTCAATTATCAGCAGCGAGTAGGACGAGCTGGACGACGAGGCAATCCCCTGTCTATAGCCTTGACAGTCGCCAGAGGAACAAGTCATGATATTACCCATTTTCTGGAAACAGAGCGAATGGTCTCTGACGCTCCAAAGCCCCCTTACCTTGAGGTAAGGACCTTGGAAATAGCAGAGAGAATAGTCAACAAAGAGGTTCTTCATCAAGCTTTTGGAGGCTCTTGCCATGAATCATCAGACAGTGTGCACGGCAGTTTTGGGAAAGCAGTTGATTGGCCAAAACACAAAGATGACGTTTCACTATGGATTTGCTCCAACGATGGCAAGATCAGGCACATTATCTCCACTGTGACCAAGGGCACAAGCCTGACTTATGAACAGACAAATGAGTTGCTCTCATTTGTCAATAATGATCTTGTAAAAAGAATTACCGAGATTGCAGAGAGCGGTGACTATACTCAAGACAACCTCAGCGAGAGACTCGCAAACGCTGGATTGCTGCCAATGTTCGGATTTCCGACAAGGACAAGGAATCTTTACCTCAGTTCTCCAAACAAGCTTCCTTGGGATGACGTTGTTTCCAGAGATGTCGAAATGGCATTGAACACATTTGCACCTGGTCATGAGATTGTAAAGGACAAGAAAGTGTATAAGGCTGTCGGAGTTGTTGATTATGAATATAATAAATCCCATATTGTTTCTCCGAAATTTAACTCATTAAACAACAAGAAGCCACTTCATCGCTGTCTTTCATGCGGTTTCACTACCATCAGTGCCGAGGGCAAGGATGTGAAATGTCCTGTCTGCAGCGATGTTATGGAGTCTGTTAAAATCTGTTCACCGCTTGGTTTCTGTGTAGACTATAATAAGCCAAGTGTAGACTTCAACGGTAGCTTTGATTGGTACTCTCCTAACAGTGACATAAAACTTGACTGTGAGGAGGTGCTGGTTGAATGCCCGAATGTAAAGAACCTCGTGATAAAGAATAATTTCACTCCATCACAAGGTTTGGTTTATATGGTGAATGATAACAATGGCGATTTATACAGGTTGGGCAAAAATACCGCCGGCATCTATGTCTCAAGGGACGCATATTCGCAAGAAGAGTCTGAGACGATGAAGTTGGATTTTGAAACGAAATATGCATTTGTCGCCTCAAAGACAACCGGGGTGCTGTCGCTCTCATTGAGTAGAGTCGATGACAGAATCAGTCTTGATCCTATTAACAATAGATCTGCAGTAAGAGCCGCTTTTCTCTCTTGGGGATATCTCGTGAGGAAGTCAATAGCGAGTTACCTTGACATCGACTCGTCTGAACTGAATGTTGGCTATTACGTTTCCAAATTCACGAAAAAACCAGGGATATTCTTGGTCGAGAAGTTGGAGAACGGTGCTGGATACTGTAACTATCTCTGTGGAAAAAGGTATCCAGAAGTTCCTTACAAAGCAATCATAGAACCGCTTTCCGAAGGAGGAGAAATCTATAATCAACTTTGTACGAAGAAACATATAGCGGAATGCACATCTTCCTGCTATGACTGCATAAGGAACTTTTCCAATCAGAACTTGCATAATATTCTTGATTGGCGGTTGGGCCTTGATTTGGCCAGATTGGCGGCTGATCCAGATGCTAAGATCGGCTTGGATGTGGACTATTGGCGTGATTTCGTAAACGTCACTCTAAATAATATACTCCATCTCCGAGGATTCTCTCTTCAGCCGGAGAAAGGCATGTTGTCAGGAACGAATATTGATGGGAAACCTTGTTGCGTGGTACATCCTCTCTGGAAGCCATCATATTGCTTTGAGAATGCCGGAGTAAAGCCTGGTGAAATAGACATAATCTCTGCTTTTGATGTTCCTAGATTAAAGTAAAGTGTTATATTTATGTACTAGAAAAGAACGACAATGAACGAGGAAAGAAGCACGGACAGACTTGCCCGTTACATAATCTGGACTGCGGCGGCGGCCGTGACCGCAGCCTTCTGCTGGTATTTCAGGAGCGTGCTGGTCTATATTATCATAGCCGCGGTGGTCTCCCTGTTGGGAAGGCCGATAATGAAAGGTCTGAAACGTATCAGGATAAAGGGCAAGAGCGCGCCGGACTGGCTGTCAGCGATAGTCTCGCTCCTCCTGATTCTGGTGATATTCCTTGGGATTGTCACCCAGATCATCCCTGTATTCTCCAGCATCATCACCAATGTCTCCGGGAATCTCCAGTCCACCTCTTTCAAAGCCTCGGAGATCACCGTATGGTTCGACAAGGTGAACGTCTGGCTGATCGACAGGCTACCGGCCCTCGGGCGTGACTTCAAAATTCAGGACGCCGTGCTGGAATGGATCAAGAACGCCTTCGACATCTCTTCCGTGACATCCGTCGTCGGCTCCGTGGCCTCTGCCTTAGGATCTTTCGGCATCGGTCTGTTCTCGGTGATGTTCATCGGTTTCTTCTTCGTGAAGGACGAGACCCTTTTCCGCAGGATCGTCGGCTCGCTCGTGCCTGACAAGGCCGAGAAAACGGCCATCGGCGCCATCGGAGACATCGAGCATCTTCTGACCCGCTATTTTGTCGGGCTGATGGTCGAGGTACTCGGCGTGGCTCTTCTCAACTTCCTCGGTCTCTGGTTGATAGCGAGGATCGGATTCTACCCGGCCGTCGGAATCGCCTTTATGACCGGTCTTCTGAACGTGATCCCTTACGTGGGGCCGTGGATCGGCGGAGCCATCGGAACCATCCTCGGAATCGTTCTGAAATACAGCAGCGCCGCCGCCATCGGAGTCTATCCAGACTTTATGATGGTGATAATCACACTATTGGCGGTCTTCATCTGCACCCAGTTGGTGGATAATTTCCTGTTCCAGCCTCTGATCTACTCGACCAGCATCAAATCCAGCCCTCTGGAGATATTCATAGTGCTGCTGATGGCGGGGCATCTCGGCGGAATCATAGGAATGCTGGTAGCCATTCCGGCCTACACAGTGCTCAGAGTGATAGCGGCACGATTCTTCTCCGAACTCAAACCGATCCGCAGACTTATCGCAGCCACGGATGACGAACAAAAATCTTAATGAATATGAACACGATCTTCAAGAAATTTATGGCGCTGGTCGCCATCATCGCCGGATTCCTGACAAGCGGTAAGGCTAACGCTCAGGAAAAATATTCACCGTCGGGCACCTATCAATTCGCCGTGAAAGACGGGAACTCACTTTTCCTTGATGAATATCTCGCCACGGCCGGAAGCGAGACCACTCTGAACGGCAACGAGAAACCATCGATCGTATTTGTCTTCGGAGGCGGATTCAAGGGCGGAGAGCGCAGCCACAAGGAATATGTTCCCTGGTTCAAGATGCTCAACGACGAAGGCTACACGGTGCTCACCATCGACTACCGCCTCGGGATGAAAGGCGTGAAGACAAAGGGCGGAATAGGCTCGGTCAAGCAGTTCTACCACTCTGTCAGAATCGCCAGCGAGGATCTGTTCAGCGCCACGAAGTACATCATCGACAACGCCAAGACGCTGAAAGTCAATCCGGACAACTTAGTGATCTGCGGCTCGTCAGCCGGTGCGATGACCGTTCTTGAGACCGAGTGGATGCTCTGCAACGGGAAGGCCACGGAGGCTCTGCCCGAAGGATTCCGTTACGCCGGAGTGATGTCGTTCTCGGGGGCGATCCTGTCCCGCGAGGGGATGCCGAAATATTCGCAGACTCCGGCTCCGACCGCATTTTTCCACGGCACGGCCGACAAGGTCGTGAACTACGGGAACATACGGGTGTTCAACTGGGTGTTCGCCGGCACGGACAAGCTCGTCAAGATATTCAAGAAAAACGGTTATGTCTATAACGCTTTCCGCTTCAAGGACCACAAGCACGAGATCGCGGATTCGATGGTGGAGACGTTCGCCGACCAGATCCGCTTCCTTGAAACCAATGTGACGAGAAAGGTCGCCAGAACTGTGGATTCCACAATCGACGACCCTGAGGCTCCGGTTCCGAGCGGCTCGGCGAACCGCAAGGAGATGTACGGGAAGTAATTAATCCTGAATATATTTACGATAGACCTCCGCGATTCTGCGGTACCCCTCTTCATTCGGATGGAGTCCGTCCCTGAAGAGGGATTCGTCTAATGTGCCGTCGGCCTTCGTGAGGACTGACTTGACATCCACGATGTCGTAGTTAGTGAGGTCACTTGACTTAAGCAGCTCATCCACGGTGGAGTTAACCTTGTCCACCCTGTCGATGGCCTTTCTGCGTGGATAGATGTGGACTATGTGGATGCGGGCTGCCGGCTGCTTCACACGGATATATTCAATGAGTCCGACCATTCCTTCGGCGATGGTTTCCTCCGTGCGGCCGTAGATGTCGTTGGTGCCGGCCATCACGAAGATATGCTTGGCGGAGAATCCGTCCAGTTCCTCGTGCATCATCCGCCACATCATGTTCCCGAGACGATCCCAGCCATAGCCGCAGTTGATGACGTTGCGGTCAGCGAATATATCGTTCCAGGAATCCACACCCGCATGCCAGACGACATTACTCGGTTCGCCCGACCAGTAATGGGTTATGGAGTTGCCGATCATCACGATCTCCGGATTCGGGGCGATGTGTCTTTCCCTGTAAAGGACTCTGGAATGTCTTTCGGTCCAGTCGTAGAATGTGAAATCACGGCGCTGCCTCAACGGTTTGAGGATGTCCGGGAGGTCGGCTGTCGTGCCGAGGGCGTTGAAGATCGTCTCAAGCGTGGCCACCGTGTCCGCCTTAGCACCGTCAACGGCGATGAAGTACTCCGGCCTCTTGCTTTCTTTCCTGCTTACGACCTTCACCGGGAAGTCAGCCTTCCTCTGAATGATGTTCCTTACCGCCTTGGACGGCCTGTCAACAGCCTCGACCGGAACATTGTAGAACGCCACGGCTTTCTCCACAGGGACAGGCTCGAAATGGAAATAGGTTCCGCCACTGGTTCCGATCTCCATCCATTTCACCTCATTGTAAAGCGGAAGATAAAGCCTGAACTCGTTGCCGTTCTTGGCGGATTTACCGTAATCCACACGGAAAGAGAACGTTATCGTGTCACTCACAGACTTTCCAAGGTCGCAGACTCCGTTCAGAAGATGGAATCCTCCATCGTTGTCAATGTCGAAAAGATCCACCCCCAACGACGCCATCTCTGTGGCGCCTTTAGGAATATCCCTGCCCTCAAGCACGTAACGTACCGTGATTTCAGGAGCGTTGGTCCCGAAATCAATGTTCCCTCTGTCAAAAGTCCAGCAGGTTCCGAACGGCCCTTTTGTCCTCTCCGCCAAAGGATTATGCCAAACAGCCTCATCGGCTGCCAAAGCGCCGACAGAAATAAGCAGTGCCAGACAGACCGCCGACACCGCACGTTTTACGATTCCCGAATGTCTCATATTCATTAAATTCTAATTGTTGTCCTTTTCAAAACGGCCTCAAAGATAGCGATTTTTCCGGAAGGACACATAATCGGATTTAGAAGCTGTTTTGATTTGTTTGTTTGAAGGGCTGAGAGTGAAAAACCTCAGGTTTCGACCGCTTCTTCCAAGGAAGACAGCGGTGCTGTCTGACTGAAGAAGCCGGGAAGAAAATTATGTTTATTTCACCTCAAAGAACATTTCAGACAATTCAAAACAGCTTCTTAGTTCAACTTATTTTTTAACGCTTACTAAATCTATTACGAGAGGATCATTTCCAAGCCAAAGTGATACTGTCGTGATCAAATTGAACCACCATAGGAGCGCTTTCTTACATTTTTGCGACAGTGGACAAACAAACATCAAATCATTTTTTCCAAAGAATCGGCTTTCGGCCAAACGGTATCCGTGACACTACGGAGTATGCCGTGGCACCTAAAATGCTGATCAACAGCATAATGAGCCATTCGCCCTGTGCCGGTTCCGGCACCAGAGACACATTCTTTACCCCTGATAATCAATCATATAACTGCCACGTCTTCTTAAACATCAACGAGATGCCGTGACAATCTCTCGGGCACTATCTGAATACGGTCCCTGAGATTCAGCAATGGCATCCAAGAAGCGGAGGGCTTTTCGCCATTTGCCCTGCTTCATCAGAATGATGGCTTCAAGCCAATCGACATCGTGGAGGTGTTGCCGGAGAAGGGTGTGGCGGTAACGGGATTCTTCATCAGCGACCGTGGCTTTCAAGCCATCATCGATCATGAGACGAGCCTCGCTCAGAGCCGAAGCCGCGGCGGTATATTCATTAACAGCTATTTGTGAATATGCTCGGGCGAGCAGGCTGTCAAGGGAGTTTCCGTCACGGGAGACCGGAGGTGCCAGTTCGGTGAAACACTCGTTGCCGATGGTTTTGAAGACATTGGACTGGCGGATGGAATAGCCGCTCAGGATGATGACCATGGATGCCGCGGCGGAAGATGTCCATGCGACGATCCTATGCAGGAGACGCTTACTTGCAGGTCAACCTCGATGTCCGCAAGCATATTCCTCAAATGGGCTGTTTGAACCGCCCCGGCTATGGTTCGCTGGGCATCAACCTCATCGCTAAGATTTTTATCCTCGGCGAGATCCTTCTCAAAGGCCGCTTTCTCACTTTCCGACATCGCCCGGGTGAGATATTCATCAATTCTGTTATTTCGTTCTATGTCCGTCATCACTTCTCGTATAATTTCTTAAACTTGTCAACCAATGCCCTAAGTTTCCGGATGCACTTGAATTTCTGAGACTTGACAGAATCAACGCTACCGTAGCCTAATTTCTTTGCGATCTCGGCTCCGGGTAGCCTGTACCAGTACTGTGCGATGAGCGATTTGTTGCATGGAGCTTTCATGGAGCTGACCATCCGGTAGGCGAAATCCGTCAATTCCAGACGGAGCAAGGCTTCGTCCGGATCGTCCTCAGGCAGATCTTTCCATCCTATGGGTTCTTGATATTCAGCACATCCACCAGTCTTTCGATCCTTAGACATCATCGTGCGTTTGCCAATGGAAAAGAGACAGGTGGTCAAAGCGCTGCCGAGCCTTTGTTCCGTGAGCTTTCCTTCCTGCACATTATGCCAAAGTGTGACGCACGAGTCTTGGTACAGTTCCGCAATGTAAGCCTCGTCTTTTGAATATGTTCGCTTGAAGAAGGCGAAGAAGGCCTGCCTGTGCTTCTTGTAGAACTGTCCGATCACACGGTCGTCGTTGTCCCTGAAACCTTTTATGTAGTCCGCATCGGTCATATTCATAAAATTGTGTAGGATTTATTTCCGTCTGTAGAGTGCCCTTCGACAGGCTCAGGGACCGCGTGAGAGGGCTTCGCCGCAGAAATTCCACAAGGATGTCCCTCAGCGTCAATTTCTTGCGGATAGCGGACGATTCTTTCCAGAGCCTCAGCCCACCGCGCCAGAACATCGGAGTAATGATCCGTCTATAAGCGTAACGACAATGATTTTGCCGAGGATGCCATAGAGCCTCTTATTGTTGAGAAGGTCAAGTACTATAGAGAAGAGAATCCTGGACTCGGATGCTCCAAATTATACTTGATCATCAAGCGATTGTTTGAAGCAACAGGGTGTATGCCCGGGCGGGATGCTTTCATAGAGATTCTGCGCAAACACGGGCTTGTGGTTCATCTGCGCCGCAGGAAACGCTATAAAACGACAGATTCAAATCACCATTACCGCAAGTATCCCAATCTTATAAAGGAGATAATCCCCATGCGTCCGAACGAGATATGGGTAGCAGACATTACGTATGTGGAAACGGAGGAAGGAGTATGCTGTCTGTCGCTTATAACGGATGCATACTCGCACAAGATAGTGGGTTGGGCATTAGGTCCCACACTTGAGACCATATACCCTCTCCAGGCCCTGCAGATGGCCCTCGCGACAATAGACGAGAATACGTCGTGCCGTCTGATCCACCACTCGGACAGGGGATGCCAGTACTGCAGCGACGCGTATGTGTCGGAACTGAAGAGGCACGGGATAGGCATCAGCATGACCCAGAGCGGAGACCCTCTCGAGAACGCCGTGGCGGAACGCGCCAACGGCATACTGAAGACGGAATGGCTGTACAAGATGAGCATAGCCACCCGCGAGGAATGCCGGTCCGAACTGGAGCGGATCATAGGCTTCTACAACACCGAGAGGCCACACATGAGCATCGGGATGCAGACACCGGAGGTGGCGTACACGCAGTCCGGAACCCAGCGGCGATGCTGGAAAAACCGAAGATTCAAGATAGAAGTGCGGCAAGACCGGCACCATCGCCTTTGCCATTGGATTTCTGTTCAGCATGTGCGCCAGACTCATCGGAAGATAGGCCAAACGGCTATAGTCTACAAACCGCGACCACCGGGAACGGCAACAGAGACGTGCACAGGGCATGTCGGCGTGGCTGACTCTACCTTAGAAGATAGGGGTCGAGCACGGTGAGTGGAGCCACAGAGGGGTGTGTGGCAGGATGGCGTGGCCGTGGTTCGGCAAAAGTCTATCTGAACCTTGCGATGTTGACTATGGCTCCGGGACGGGAGAACAATGTTCTGTACGAAACCAACGTATTATGTACGAGATGATATTCGGTGTTATTTCGTACAGTGTGGCAGGGGGTATAAAACTCATTTTGAGGGTTGGCGGGGATTGAGGAGATTATGCGGAAGCATAAGAAACAAATACAACAATGAATATGATGAAAAGGATAATAGGAATTTTGATTGTCGGGCTGGTGGTGGCCGATGGGTTGGCGGTGGCCGATGGGTTGGCGGTGGCCGGCGGGCTGGTGGTGGTGGCACAGGTGCGGCATGGAAGCAAGGGCAGGCAGGAGAGCCAAGTGCAGGAGGCCAAGGACTATAACCACTTCAGGACGCTGGAGGTGATGAATGAGTCCGGAGACTACGAGAAGGCGCTGGGGCTTCTGGAGAAGCAGCTTCAGGGTGCTCCGGGGAATGTCAAGACGCTTGTCTTCCGGTGCCAGCTGAACAGGGCTACGGAGATGCGTTGCCGGACATCAACTCGGCCATCAAGAACAACAACCGCAAGTCGGGATGTTCAGAGGCTTCGCTCTACAGGTGGAAGGCGTGGGTTTATGACGCGATGGACGACAGGGACGGGAATATGCGGAATCTGGAGCTGGTATATTCAGCGGCGCGGAAGAACCGGAAGAATGAGGGCGAGAATTATGCCAAGATTTGCCACAACTACTGCGACAAACTGACGCGTGCGGGGCGGGATGTTGAGTCACTCGCAATCTGCCGCGAGCTGATGAAGGGAGACGAGTCCGACATTGTCGCGGCGTCTTTGGCGGCAAGGAATATGCTCGCGGCTGGTGACACAGAGGGGGCCGGAAGCATCATCATGGAATATTCAAGGTCCGGCAGCGATAACACGGAGTTTGACTATGCCGCGATGAAATACCGGGAGGCGGTCGGAGAGAAGCATAAGGCTGTGGATGCGGCGCTTGACTATGTGGCACATTATGATGCGGAACAGATCGGTGTCGTGATTGAACCTTAAAGGCTGACAGGAAATGTTCAGAGGCAACATTGAAGAAGAGGATTAAGGATGGCGTTGAAAACTAGCCTGTCTGGCATGGAATGCTGGCTTTATACTACTGTAATATGCGAGATTCCGAGCTGGCAGAAGGGGGCGATAGAGAATCTGCCCATTTCTCAATCCTGCCCGTCATGTGATGGAAAACCAGATATATTTCGTAAATTTGGAGGTTTATGAAGAATAAGAATCACTGGCAACACTAAAACAAAGATCACAATGAGAAGAATCGTTTCGCTTCTGGCTATCTGCGCCGCGCTTGTTTCCTGCGGGAACACCGGCGGCAAATCCACCGGAGATGAGTTCCAGTCCATCAACTGGAGAGACAATGACGCCGCGGCGGTCATCTGCGTGGGCATGTACACCAATGAGTCCGACCTGAGAGACTCCAGGCTGTTAGACCGCTACTCAAAGTCCTACGGTCTGGAGAATCTGGAGACTGTACAGACGAAGGGTGATGAGTGGTACATCGTCATCCCGCGCCACTCCAAGGCGACAGTAAAGGTCAACGCGGTCGAGATCGACGAGAACTGCAACCTCCATAAGAGCATGCTGCTCGCCGAGAGGGACGGGAGGCCTTTCCTGCTGAGGTGCAACGTTTCGGATCTGTACTGCAACGTCGCCATCAGCATCGAGGGCAAAGACGGCAAGCCATTGGTGGACTATTCCCCGATGATCAGTCTGAAGGACGGATCGGTGGTCACCCCTGAGGATGACGGGAACTCGGCGACCGTTCTGGACATCACGGACAAGTTCCTGCCGATAAAGCCTTCCGCCAGCGCGGACTACATAGTCTATGAATATACCGACAGCTACCCCATAAAGAACAAGATCACCGCCCGCGTGCAGGACGGAAAAGCTTTCGTCAGACTGTCCCGTGGCATCGACGAATGTCCTGAAGGTGAATATGAGATCGAGGACCTGTCCGGAAAGTGCGGCGGCGTGTTCATCGGTAACATCGGCCAGGACATCAATCCGATCGTCTGTCTGGCGATGGAGAACGGAGGACTTGAGATCTTCAGCCTTTTCAGCGCGACACAGACCGGCAGGTTCGACAGCAGCGGCCCTCTGGACGGCTTCAAGGACATCGAGGCGTTCAAGGACAGCACAGTGGTGGACACTGTCGACGGAGAGTTCGCCGGAGCCTACGTCACCATATTCGCCTTGGACAAGAACGGCGACGCCAAGGAGATCGAACTCAATCCGATAGCAATCACAGAGCTCTCTTTCCTCCAGAACCACGACGACGGCAGGACCATCGAGCACAAGATAGTCCTCACCCACGACTGGAAGATCACCTACTCGACCGCCTGGTTCGAGGGTGACCCTATCGAAGAGTACCGCGGCCACGTCCGTCTGCTGAAATACGACTACGACAACATCGTCCTTGAGCAATCCTACGCATTCTCCGAGCACCTGTCCTACGATCAGGACATGATGGCCGCTTCCGAGAAAGTCAGCCTGACAGGCACATTCAGAATGACCCACCAAAAATCAGGCTATCAAGTCGTCCCTCTGTCAGGCCCTCTGACATTCGGCGCCCAGGACACCGGCAGCGCGTTCTACGAGTACACCTTCCTCCGCGACCTACCACAATCCGATTCCGGCGAGGAGACTGAATAGTCTCCGTCCCCGTGTCCCAGCAGGGACTCCGCGGGCGACTTTCACTGCGATTTCCGCTCGCAGGGTCTCAACGGGGACTCCGCGGGCGACTTTCACCACAATTTACGCTCGCAGGGTCTCAACGGGGACTCCACAGGCGACTTTCGCTGCGATTTCCGCTCGCAGAGTCTCAACGGGGACTCCACAGGCGACTTTCACTGCGATTTACGCTCGCAGAGTCTCAACGGGGACTCCACAGGCGACTTTCGCTGCGATTCCCGCTCGCAGGGTCGCAACGGGGACTCCGCGGGCGACTTTCGCCACGATTTACGCTCGTTGTCGATGTCGAAAAGGTTCACCCCCGGCGAAGCCATCTCTCTGTGGCCCCTTCAGGAATATTCCTTCACTCAAGCACGTACCTTACCTTGACTTCCGGAGCGTTTGTCCCGAAATCGATGTTTCCCCTGTCAAAGGTCCAGCAGATGCCTAACGAGCCTTTAGTTTTCTCTGTCAACGGGTTATGCCACTCATTCACACCTGCGGCCACCGCCGCTCTACTTTTTCGGAACACCAACGTAAGTGACTGGATAGTCTCCGAAATTGAGACTGAGAGACAAACCTGTGGCGTTCAAGGTGCCGGAGAGGTCTGTCACTGTGTACTTGGGAAACGGGACAGTGCCGCCGGAGAGAGGGACGATGCCGTCTGCGGAGAACTCCACTGTGCCGTTTTTCTCAGAATAGGCGACATCAGGGACTGTCACGTCAAGAGAGATGGGCATCTGAGGGACGAACTTGACTTTGTGGAACAAGATCTTCATGGTGCTGGCTTCCTTGTCCAAAAGGCAATCCACGGCCACGTCCTCAGAGACATTGTCCGATCCACCGGCTGTGACGGTCATGGTGCCTGAATATTCATACTCATTGGCAACAATGGGTTCCTCGTTCGAGCCATCCTCCTTGGAGCAGGACATCGCCAGCGGCATAGCAACCGCCATCAAAAACATTAAGAAGCTGTTTTGAATTGTTTGTTTGAAGGTTAAGAGCAAGCTCTTTCCCTGCTGCTCACCTCGGCAATCCGAACAAGTTCGATTGCCCTCGGTTCGGGCGCTGGGTTGAGTGTGAAAAACTTCAGTTTCGACCGCTTCTTCCAAGGAAGATAGCGGTGCTATCTGACTGAAGAAGCGGGAAGAAAATGAAGATTTTTTCACCTCAAAGAACATTTCAAACAATTCAAAAACAGCTTCTAAGATTTTTTTCATATTCATTACAGATTGATTGATAGTCCTATTGTGAACCGGCGGGGTTTCCCGGCCTGAAAGAAAGAATTGCCGACAGACTTGAAATAGAAAACGGAATATTCAGTGCCGGTGAGGTTCTGCCCTCTGAGCCAAAGTTCTGCCTTTGATGTGGTCAGACGGACATCCGCGCCTATCAGCGAATAGGGAGACTGGCTTATGTCTCCGGCTTCGTTCCAGTAGATCCTTCCGCTGCGGTTGATGTCGGCGTTCAATGAGACAGACCGCAGGAATCGCCCTCTGGTCAAGAACTTATAGCCACATCTCAAGTATAGTGTGGATTCCGGGGAGTATGGAATCCTGTTGCCGGACCAGTCGTTGCGTCCGTCATCATAGTCCACAAAACGGGCGTCCATCAGGCTTCCGGCGAACGAGACGGAGAGGCCTTTCCACATCCACGAAGCTTCCGCCTCAACCCCAAGGCTGCGGGATCTGCCTGCGTTGGCCATCATACGCCCGGTTCCGTTCCCGTAAGGGAAGACAGTCATCTGCTGGTTGCGGCAATCAACACGGTAAGCGGTAAAAAAGGATTCAAGAATATGTCCGGCTGACCTCATACGGAATTTTCCGCCGATCTCATAGTTCAGACAGATCTCCGGCTTGTAGGTCAAGCCATCGGTCGAGAGGTCGCCTTTACCGTCAAGATGCACACCGAGCGACTCCATCATCCCAAGCATCATCTTCCGCTGGAGGACATCCGAGAAAATCTGAGTGTTGAATCCACCCGATCTGTAACCTTCTGAGACGGAGGCGAGTAAAGACATATTCAAACCTTTGGACCGCATACGCTCGGACGTGGCGTCGTACGAGACCGACAACTTTGGCTGCAATTGGGCATAACGAACCGTTTCCGTCCCGTCAATCTTTGTGCTGAAAGGAATATATTCAGACATCGCAGGCGAAACAATGAAATGAATGTCCGAGCCGGAATCATAGCGCATCCGGCTGGCCTCAAAGTCAAGCCTCAATCCAGCCGTGAATGTCCAACGGCCGGTATTGAAATAAGACTCGTGGTAGGCGGCCACATTGCCAAGAGCGATGTCGAAATCACTGTAAATCAAGAAATTCTCTTCTTGAATATTCAGTCGTCCCAGTTCCTGCGGTATTCCGGAATTGGCGTTGTCCAGAATCAACGACTTTATACCGTCCTTCAGGAAACGCACTGGAGCGGACATCTTGTTCAGCTTCACCATCGCGAACAGTCCGGTCTGGCTGTCCCACCAAACTGTATGCGTCTTGGGCTTAAAGATAAACTCTTGAGTGAAAGCAACTTGCTCCTGTATTTGATTCAAGGTGAACATTGACTTCGGTGTAAAATCCTGGTCCATGTCCATGGAATCGAAAAGAGTCTGAAAACTTGTGACAGAACTGATTTTCCAGTTGCGCCATTCGGTTTTGAGACGGAATCCGTCCATAAGAAAGAAGCGACGATAGCCGCTTTTGTCGTTGTAATCCACCGGGAGGAGTTCTCCTGCCATCAATTTTCGATACGGATAACCGGTCTGGTCTATGTACGAGACTGTCAAGATGTTATCCAAGGAGGCCTTGCCGACTCCGCCGACGAATCTCGCACGGGCTGAGAATGAGTCCGAAAGGCCACAGTTTGATCCGTCATATTCATTGATGAAGAATCCGTCGGTATGTCCGTAGGCGGCGGTGAGCCCGAACCGGCCCTTGTATGCCGAGAGTTTCGCGGACAAGGTTGAAGCACTGCCATATTCAATAATCCCTCTTGTACCTTGGTATGCAGTCGGAGACAATGTTTCGACGGAAAGTACTCCGAGCATCGAATTGCGCCCGTAGAGGGTTCCTTGTGGGCCATGCAGAAAATCTATCCTGCGGATGTCCGTAAACGAAAAGTCATAGCAGTTCTTATCTATAATCGGCACGTCATCCACATAGAGTCCGATGACCGGGTTGTCCATCCGGGATCCGAGGCCTCTGACGTAGATGGTTGAAGTCATTGAGGTTCCATAATCGGGAATATTCAATCCCGGCACTACCGCAGACAGGTTCTTTGGGGATGCGATGCCGCGTTCCTCGATTCTTCTCATCAGGAAAGTGGAGACTCCGGGAATGTCAGAGAAGAAGCTCTCGCGCTTCACAGAAGAGGTCACGACCGAACCGGAGATCGTGTCTCTCACTTGAGGAACAGGCTGAAGTACCATCAGCAATGATGTCGCAAGGGCTGTAAGCATAACGAGTACAAAAATACTCCAGCCAAAGCCATGGAGACTTATGAATATGTGATTTGGATTTGGACTTTTTATGCAATGAGCTTACCTCTCCGGAGCCGGAAGGTTATGGCGGCCATTCACCCGGATAGGGCGCGCGAAGCGTGTGGGTCGCCATGGCCTGCCGGTACCGGAACGCCCCTCTTAAAAAAGACAGCTTACATGCCTCTGAAGTCAGTCGGTGACATCCCGACCAGTTTTCTGAAGAAACGTGAGAAGTAGGCGGGATCCTCGAAACCGAGTCTGTAGGACACTTCCGAAATTGGGATGTCCGGATCGTGCAGAAGGGTTCTGGCCAGCGTGAGTCTTGCGTTTTCGATCCATTCTCCGGCACTGCGTCCTGTCTCGGATTTCACCACACGATTCAGGTGATTCGGTGTGACACCAAGTTCCCCGGCATAGCCGGACACTCCGCTGAACGGACGCGAGGTGTCAAATACCCGGCCAAGATAGGCGGAGCTTAATCTGACCGACGCCGTACAGTTGTTTTGAGGGATGGCGCTGTCAAATTGCCCAAGCAAAACCTCAAGCAGTCCCTGTACAGTAGGAAAATCCTCTGAGAATCTGCTCATTCTGATCAGAAGCTCGTCGAAGAACACCTTGTCCTCCATCGGAATAGTCATCACACTTGGAGTACGGAGTCTCAGCACCCTATGCGCGGAATTACGCAGCAGTCTGGAAGAGAACGCTCCCATATACCCGATGGAATCCTTGAAATATTTCACTGAATATGCCAACTGCGGCGGAATCAATGCGCAATCCTGCCCCCGCAGCAGGTAAGGATTCCCTTCAACATCCGTAAGCACCTCTCCGGAAATAAGATAGATAAACGACCAGTCCTCCCTGATCATTCCGCGCATCGGCTGAGCCGTAATATGTCCGGCCGCATTCAGCGCCCTGATCACGAATTGTCCCATTTCCGATGCAAAAATAGCAAAAGATATTCATCTACGAGCAATGAACTTGCCCACAAACGCTATTGCTCTCCTTGGGGACGAATATGCACGAAAATGTTGCCGCAGAGGGATAAGTGGAGTTCTGCGGCAACGGGGATATTGTTACCGAAGAGGACACTCGACAGGCTCAGCGGCCGGCCGGTGTAGAAATCGTACCAGCCTTCGCACTGAGGGAAATAGACGCTGCGGTAGCGGGACTTATATTCAGAGACAGGGCAAGGCATCAGGGCCGGACCCAACATCCACTGGTCGCTGATGTCTGCCACATTGCGGTCGGTCGGGAAGTCCATCGGAAAGCCGCGGAGCATGGTGTAGTCCTCAAAATGCACGGCTCCGGCCAAGGAATAGAGGTACGGCATCAAACGGTAACGCAACTTCATGTAATAGAGGATGCTTGAATATGTAGGCGCACCCTCCGGGGCTATAATCCAGATCTCTCTTCTCGGCCATTGTCCGTGGGTGCGGAACAGCGGCACGAAGGTGCCGAACTGGTGCCAGCGGGTCTGGAGTTCACGCCATTCGTCGAGGCCCGGGGTGACCTTGCCGGTGTTGTCAAAGGTGGAGACTTATCTTTTGAACTTATCCAGATTCGCTTTCCAGTCCGCCTCGAAGGCAGGAACCGTGGTGGAGAAATTATCCCTGAACGATGCAGGAATGCCCTTACCGTACAAGGTTTTGATAACTGGGACACCCTCGGCAAAGCTTGTCTCAGTACCGCTTCCGCAGTAGACCATAGGATCCAAATTTTTATAACTATGATTCTAAAAAATTACGTCTCAGTACCGCTTCCGCAGTAGACCATAGGATCAATAAATTAAAAATAATATTATGGCAAATTTTGTCTCAGTACCGCTTCCGCAGTAGACCATAGGATCATTGAACAAATCCATATAAGACTACAAACACGTCTCAGTACCGCTTCCGCAGTAGACCATAGGATCTAACCAAATTTTTTTGAGATATGAATATTATTCTGTCTCAGTACCGCTTCCGCAGTAGACCATAGGATCATAGAATTAGTATTATGAATCGAAAAAGATGTCGTCTCAGTACCGCTTCCGCAGTAGACCATAGGATCATAACCAAAATTATTTTAGTATTATGAAAAAAGTCTCAGTACCGCTTCCGCAGTAGACCATAGGATCTTTATTACTAATTATGTTAATTTTTAAATTTTTGTCTCAGTACCGCTTCCGCAGTAGACCATAGGATCACATTAATTTTGCTGGGAATACTCTCGGTTGTTTTGTCTCAGTACCGCTTCCGCAGTAGACCATAGGATCAAATATTTATAACAAATAATATGAAAGAGATTAATGTCTCAGTACCGCTTCCGCAGTAGACCATAGGATCAATAAAATCTTATGGCAAAAGAAGCTTTTAAAGTAGTCTCAGTACCGCTTCCGCAGTAGACCATAGGATCAAATTTTTTTGAAATTATGAATATTATTCTTACGGTCTCAGTACCGCTTCCGCAGTAGACCATAGGATCATAATTATTAAAAAATTAAATAGTATGGGAAATCGTCTCAGTACCGCTTCCGCAGTAGACCATAGGATCTCAAAAATAAAAAAAAAAGAAAAGAAAAAAATAAGTCTCAGTACCGCTTCCGCAGTAGACCATAGGATCTTATTAATTTTTTTCGTATGAAAGAAAGTCAGTCTCAGTACCGCTTCCGCAGTAGACCATAGGATCACTTTTTTTAAATTATTGTTTATGAAGAAGATGTCTCAGTACCGCTTCCGCAGTAGACCATAGGATCATATTATTAACTTTAATTTTTTCTCATGAAAGTCTCAGTACCGCTTCCGCAGTAGACCATAGGATCAATATTATTAATATAAATTATGGAAAAAGAAATGGTCTCAGTACCGCTTCCGCAGTAGACCATAGGATCTTTTAATAATGATTATGTTGAATTTTTAAAAATGAGTCTCAGTACCGCTTCCGCAGTAGACCATAGGATCATGAGAAAGAAAAAGAAAGATGTTCTTCTTATTGTCTCAGTACCGCTTCCGCAGTAGACCATAGGATCCTAACAAAAAATTCATCGTCGTCCGTTCATCGGTCTCAGTACCGCTTCCGCAGTAGACCATAGGATCGAAAAAATTTTTTATGATTTTGGCATTTGCGTCTCAGTACCGCTTCCGCAGTAGACCATAGGATCTTAATTTTTTATTAGATGCAAGAAGTAAGATTAAAGAGTCTCAGTACCGCTTCCGCAGTAGACCATAGGATCTTCCTACAAAAAACAAAAGGATGAACTTCTGTCGTCTCAGTACCGCTTCCGCAGTAGACCATAGGATCATAAAAATATTATGGCAATATTAAATTTTTTGTTGTCTCAGTACCGCTTCCGCAGTAGACCATAGGATCTTTATTAAATTATCATGCAACATGAAACGGATTGTCTCAGTACCGCTTCCGCAGTAGACCATAGGATCATTCTCAATTTCAATTTATTCATGAATTCGGAATGTTTCCTCTTTTTTGATTCCAGTACAACTATCTCAGTGTAATTCAATCGATTCTCAAACTTGCCATAATTCTTTCGCAAATGTATCATAAAATTATTACATAAACAAGAAAAATTGCACCCAACTAACTCAGAACATATTATTCCTCAATGAAATAGTCTCAAAAAAGTTTTCGCAAATGATTCTTCAACATTTTAGCATTTGGGAATTTGCGAAATATATCCGTCAAACCATAGCATGTATCAGCTGATTATCAACAGAATACAAAACCGCCGAAAAGGAATGTTCGCAAAAGAAACGACGGAATCCGAAAATCGGCGATTTTCGAAATAACTTCTGAACACCAATCATCCGAATAATGGCATAAACTCTTTATTATCAAGCCACATCATCTAAATGAGATTTTCGCAAGATAATTTGGAGAAGAATCTCTCCACTATTAATCGTCAGTATGTCAAAGAACGCAAAAAGAAATCAAAGACAACAAGCCCAGTCATAGGACCATGACAAGTCTGTCATTCGAACGCCTTTCCGGCTGATAGACAGCCTTTGTGAAGCAATCCACACAAATCGGATAATAGACAACGCTATCATCATCTCTATCAATTAGTTTTGCTATCTGCTCCTTTGTCTTCTTAAACTGGACATCGGTGAACATACATTCAAAAACACTATTGTTGATTCTTTTTCCATGCCTTGTAAGAATCCTAGCGACTTTATTTCTTCTTTTGTCATCTGATATGTCATAAGCGACAACACAAAAAATCTTCTTCGCCCTCATATTCATTACCATTTTGCCACATAGGGTCGGTAAGTCGAATCTGAACTTATATAATCCCCGATATCTCGTACCTGAAGACTTATGATATCACACAGACGACATTCCCTCCCTCTATACATTTCATATCTATTCAACCTTTCAACTATATTAGCGACCAAGAGTTTTTTCGTCTCATCAGATAGTCTCCCGTTATCTATTGAAAGCGACTCTTTCTTCTGGACCAAAGAAATAACGACCCTATCAACCGCCTGACAACGAAACATTTCAATAACATCATACACAAATGCCGGACTACCATTACGAGATGTGTGGATCATTCCTTCTGATGGATTCAACCTTCTTTGCAGCACGGACTGCCAAATTCTCGCGTAAAGGATTGAATATCCATAATTCAGCATACAATTAAAAAGATCTGTGGCACCTTTGCGCTCCCTCCTGAGAAAGCCAATATCATCATCTAGAAGAAGGTCCTTTAGGTAATCCCAATAAGCAGCCGCGCCAACAGCCTCAAACGACATTATCTTTTCCTTATAATCTTCATTCTCATCAGCCAACCTATAATTTTTGAGATTAGTCAAGTTTTCCTGTATCTTCATAGAAAAAGAATCAAATGTCTCATTAAGATTCATGTTCTGCTTCTTATGGTACTTATGAAAGTACTTGACAAGATTCAATTGATTCTTCAGTTTTCCGGATATGATTTTCTTGGCAAGTTCGCAACGCTTGATCCGGCTCATCATAACTTGCCTATGCCAATGTGAGCAAGACATAAATGCATTGGACAATATGCTGCCTTGATGTTGCCCTGTCGGAGAGAAGAAATCCACCGCTATCTGGTTATCCATACAATATCCCACAGCATTGCTTGAGATACTCACGCCATTGGAGATGACAGTAATATGCTTCAAATTCTGTGTAGGAGGAATATCCGCCTGTTTCTTACCGAACACTTTCAAAGATATTCCTGATGATGTAACCCCTATGTATGTACCGTATGTGCCAATCACTAACTCTGTAGCGGCATTCTCCTTTCTTCTATACTCGGCTTTTCTGGATTTAATCAGTTTCCTGTTTTTCTCATCAGCAGATTTAGAAGTCTCTCTTGATTTCTCGCCAAGGAACAGACTCACCAGATCCCCCTTTAGCTGTCCGTTCAGCATAATGTTCTTTTCCGAGAAGAAACATATTTGCTTGAGTGCCATGCAAAGAGTCGCCTTGTTCTTAATCACCTTCCAATCTGATCTGATTATTTCCTCCAGACGCCCAAGCAATATATTGTCAAACAAAGTAAGATAGTAATCAGGAAGAAGAGGGGCATAGTAATTATGTATGCCATCCAATGACTTAAGTCCTTCTTTAGAAAAAGAAGTATCCACCCAAGACAATTCCCGGATACGCATCTCAAGTTTAGTTTGCTTTTCCTTAGAGATAGAAATCGAAGAGTTGGTCAAGCGTACACCAAGGAATTCAAAGCCATTCTTTGTCTCGCCAATCACGGGGTCATTAAGCCTCAACAGCAACCTGTTTTGCAAATAGTCAGAGCAAGTTTTGAGCAGTAGTTCCGCATCCTCATTATTTTTGCACAATATGATGAAGTCATCCGCATACCGCACATACATATTCGTACGCGATAAGACAAATTGATCAAATGAATGCAAGTAATAGTTTGCGAGAATAGGAGAAATCACGCTTCCCTGAGCAACGCCAACCGACTGTTCCTCCCATTGAAATTTCTTATTGACCCTACCGATTTGAACACACAACCTTACCAAACGCAGAACTTCCTCATCAGGTATTATCGGTTTCAGCCTACGGAACAATATCTCATGATTAATGTTATCGAAGTAATTGTCAATATCCAACCTAAGGATAATGGGATACTGTTTATTCTGAAGACAGAAACGTGCGAACTTGATGGCTTTTGTATGCCCTTTGTCTGGCCTGTAACCAAAACTGTTCTTCACAAAGACTCTTTCAAAACGAGGTTCAAGAATAATCTTTAGAGCCTGCTGGACAATCTTGTCCTTTATGCACAAAAGTCCTAACTGACGTTTTTCGTCCTCTTTCTTCGGGATGCTGATTCTCAAATAAGGCTGGGGCTTCCAGTCTCCTGATTTCAGTTCATTCTGAATTTGTGTGATGTGCGAGCCTATGTCCTGATCGTATTCATCTATGGAGACCCCATCAACACCGCCGGAAGAGCCTTTCTGCTTGACGGTTTTCCACGCAAGCAGCAAGGTTCGTGTCTGACAAAGCTTCCGAAACAAAGTCTCCATAAACGTGTCGATCTTTATGATTGATTCCTTACCTCTTCAAAACGCCCATATCCGACATTTGTCTTGGCTCCGAGACCGATGTCAAGTATGATACGTTTGAAAAGCTTCAGCAAAACCTCATTATCAAACCGGCAGGACAACTTGTTCGAAAACTTGAAATAGAAGTCGAATGTCACTCCTTCTCTGACTTTCAGGAAACGAATAGGGATAGGACTCTTAAACGGATTCTTATGAGGCGTAATGAAGTCATCTCCTAAAAATTTATGCTCACCTTTGTCCTCATCACATTTTGGAAACGCATCCATAAAAACCACGCCATCACCAGAATCACTGAATATCCGCTTGGTAAGAGAGTCCACTCCTTCATCTTCAACGTCCGTTCCTTCAAGAACATCCTTAAGAATACCACGAATATATTCCATCTTGCACTTATATTTATCGTCCTTTTCCTTCGGGAACATGGTCTCAAGAACGCCCTTAATTGATGAACCAGGTATATAAGGCAACCCAGTGGTGTGGTCAAAGGCAAAGCCGATTTTAATGTCCTCTTTGCTCTTGATACCGTGGCTCAGCCCTGACCCTATAAGCAAACCTGGATATATAGTCCTTAAACTAAAAGACTGGAATTCATTAGCCATCACAGCACTATAAGTCTCCGGAACGACTTTGGAATAGGAGTCCAGCTTGAATCTTAACATTTGGTCAATCTTATCTTTCAGCGTTTTTTCAGGAATCCGTTTCTTATCCACACCATCATACAGATGTCTGTAATAGAGCCAACCGATGTTACTTCCTTCATAGGACGGGCCCTTTTCTTTTAAATCTTCATCAAAAATCAAATCCTCCTGAATCATTTCTTCAATCTTCCCTTTTCTCACCTCTTTCTCAGAGTCCTCAAACCTTCTTATTGCCAATTTTAGTGCGACCAATGACTTAAGAACCCCATCATGAAGTCCACGACTCTGATGCTTACGTATCTCCCCTACCAAAGAAAGGCCCGATTTCAAGTCAAGAATACCACGGTCCCTCAAGATCTGTATTATGGCATAAATCAGATACGCCCTATTATTGTCAGCACCACAAGTCGAGGAATTCTCATTGCCGCCATCAGAATTATCGGTATTATCACTTTGAGCATTCACATTATCTGTTTCTAAAATAGACAGTGCCGGAACAAGGCCAAATTGGGCAATAGCACCACCTAAAGACGATATGTATCCTTTAAAGGCTTGCGGGTATTTTCCTTTGATGACAATCGGATACTTACTATCAGTCAGAGCATTTGCCGCCGCTTTCACCCATTCAACATCGATCTTCATTATTACTTGGAATATTTAGGAGTCAATTTACAAAAACCATAACCGACAGTGGCGTTCGCGCCAATCTGGACTAATCCACAATCTTCTAACACGCAAAAAAACAGTCGCTTCAGTTCATCATTTCCAGAATCAAAAACAGTGACAAAGGAAAGTCTGCTGAAACGAGGCAAAACCTGTTCATACCAAAGATTCTTTTTGTTTTCCTGAAGACAATTACGCGCAATCACCGGCAGATGCTCATCATCACATAATTTTGAAAAAGATTCATCCGGAAATATCACAAAATCATCGCCAAGCAACTCCACTAAAGCGCATCTTGTCTCATCACCGATTTTAATGTCTATCTTCTCAGCGCACCCCACGTCTTCAAGATAACAAGAACTGATTTCTTCATCAAGGCAAACAGGTTTTTCTTTAACGTGACCGAGCACTTCTCGAATGTTTCCGGACTTTGGCTCCGCTATGCCGCAGAGTTCAAGTCTGTCAAAGTAATCATTTATCAGAGTCGGGCAAGATCCCATTATATATGGCTTTTTGCCACACCTTATCGGCATGCTGACAAGACTCGCATCCAAGAACTTCAAGATACCGGCAGACTGTGAACTACTATTCGGTCCACTTCCAAACAAAACCTCAACGACAGATCTAGGGTTTAGATATTTATTGCAATGCTCACGCAACGCCCCTTTCAAACTTGAAGCGTTGACGCAAGGAAAACCAGTTGCGACATCCCTCTGAATGAGATTGTCTATGACACCGAAATTTGCTTCTCCATTTCCGACTTGGAGATTGGTTATCAACTCAATGTTAACACGATATGCTTTCATACTGACTATAGTTGTTCTATTAAACAAAGTAATTGAGTCCGATAATATTAAGACCCGAAGATGATTTCTTTAAATCATCGAGATATTCCTTCTTCCCGAAGATCACACTTCCCCGGCTTTGAAGGTGGTAAATATTAGTTTTTGAGGGTTTACCCCAACCATGTCCTTTACTTACATCATTTCTCATAAAACGCCACGGCTTGCTCATACCCCATATAAAGTCACTGTCCGCCCTAATGTCGCCAGACAGCAAGGCGTCGCCAAGGCAAAGCAAACGTCCATCCTTATGAAGATCTCCAAAAATATTACTCCAATCAACGGACTTCTCTTCTATTTCCATTCGAAAAATGGATCTGTTTCCTCCAAAAAACACCATAGAAGAACCTGATAATAATGATTTACTCTTTGACTGAAGTTTTTCGACATCTATGGATACGGAAAAAGCGAACTTCATTCCATCATTTAACGAGATGAGAGTCTGCTTAAAGAATGCGTCCTTTCCATCAAATGAATTATCATTCTTTGTGATCCCTACCTGTTCCCGATAAACGAACGGGCTGTCTTTTAAGACAACACCTTTGTCATCGCTCCAGTATTTATACGAGCAATAGTTTTTTTGATCGTAGTTTTTGATTTCAGGGAGATAGTTCTTTATTTCTTTCCCCCAATAACACTTTGAAACGCCGAACGACACGTTATAATCACCTTCTCTTACAGGACAATTACAGTCATTTTTGTCCTCCTTGATTTTATGGTCAAGAGGTGTCGGTGTATAGTACTGTTTGCCATCTGTCAAAAAGACCGGAGAGATTCCTTTGATAACGCCATAAGATGTTGCCGGATTATCAACATCAATACCATTCTCTCCAATCAGATCCGCCACCAGTTCCTTGGTACTTTGATCTTCGGCGTCATAGGAAAGAAGATTGTTGTTCTCCAGTATCTTATACCGTATAAGTCCCATAAGAGCTGACTGTTGAGGCAGCTCATTGGATCTGACAAGATAGTTCTGTGTCCGAGCATCTCCGAACGTCACTTCTCCACCAAAGAAATAATCTCCAAGTGGCTCAAGTGTAACAAGATATGATTTCATAGCGGTCATTATTTACTGATGATTAATTCGATATAGCGAAGGATGGAGCACAAAGCGCTTATTGAATCATTTTGCTCGGCAGTCAAGCACAAAAACTTTATGCAATCTCCAATCTGATTCTTATTTTGGGCATGTGCGTCATCCTCAAATGTTGAATTAATATAATTACTCAGCTGAGAATGCATGGACTCTCCATCCACAATGTTGCCTTTGATTATTGACTCTATAATCGGTTTGTGCAGCGTAAGGTAGTGCCCCAAAGAATGCAGGAACTCCACATCCTCACCATCAGTGGCTCCTTTGCTCTTAACATGGTTATCAATAATCCCCCGCGCTTTCTCGTATGAATTACTGTCAGATTTTCTGATCACCGCCTTCACTGATTGACCGCTATGCTTCCTGAGATTCCACACAATCGCATTCTTTCCATCAACTTTCTTGGCTTCATCAAGAAGGCTTGACGACAACAACATGGATTCACCCATCGGGTGTTTATAATAAGAGATAGACACTCCGTACGACAACGAAGGAAAAGGCAAATCATTCTCTTTAAACTCTAATCCACAGATCGCATCGGCAAATACACTATCAATAGTCAGGATTATCTTGAATACAGAACTTACTGGACATAAGAAAAGGATATCATCTCCCCCCGCATAAATAACACGTCCGCCGTCATTGCTTATTTTCTCATTCAAGACAGTATTGAAATAAAGCAATGCCTTACTCATTGAAACGCCCAACTTAGAAATCGCCTTACCCACATTGTCGCCATCTGCCGAGACATAAGCGATATATTTATATGCAGGACGAATTCCCGCAATGAACTTATCATCTGAGAACCAGCTCTGTTTAAGTCCGCTTTTCTTCATTTCCTGAGCGGAGAATTCAATCACCGTAGGAAACAAGCGATTGTCACTTGTAGGAAGCGTTCCTCCGAACGCATCAGTCATCAATAACTTACTTTTATCAATGTCGGCAAAATAGTCATAGAGATAGTTGCGTGTCTCGGATTCTGGGTAGATGTCCTCACACTCCATAACAGATAAAATCCGTTGACAGGAATCAATTATGCCTGTAGCACTTCCTTTATCGAAATCCTTTTCAAAAGCATATACTTTTATACGTTGAGACAGATACTCAGACACCTTGCACTTATTGCGTTCGTTCAGCACAGAGCAGATGTCGTCCGACACAGATTCAAACACAGAGTTTTTCAATTCGATCAGTCTCTCGAAATCTCCTTTTTGAGCCTCGAAAATGTACTGGTCAGGGAATCGTCCAACACCATCTTGCGTCTCCCACATCATATCTGTCACACCAGGCTCCATAAGAGGTTTAAGAAAAGTTCTGCGCTCACAATAAAAATACCAGATAATGCTCTTTGCCATGAAAGACATAAAGTAGCTTGCCGCCCAGAACGACTTCATACTTTTTGTGTACGACATTATTCTGGTCAGTGGTCCTAAAGTAATTGCTATGTATGTGTTATTCGCCATCTTTTTTCTGTTGTTTAGCTATTTTATGAAATTGAATGTCCCTATCTCCGCAAAAAATGTCATCTATTATAGAATTAACATTCTTTCCACCCGAAAGGTTTTCTCCTTTTCCCCGCACTTTATCACAATAATTCTTCACATAGTCTAAGTAGTTCTCCAAATTAAATTTATCATAAATTTTCATTTCAAACAAACGAGCATATGACTTGACTATATTGCCATTTTGATCCTTATCAGGATTTCTTGATATAACAAACGAAGCATTCTTTTCTATAAACTTGTTTAAACTATTCTGATCAAGAATTATATATACCTTAAAAATATCGTTTTCAGTATCAAAATGTGGTCTATATGAAATAGGGGATTTAAACCGGTTAACAATGTCGTAATTATTCGGTTCCCTAGTCTTAATCCTACCCGAAATTTTAATCCTAGCCTTAATTTTCTTCCCATCAGAAGATATTGACCAAATTTGATCTGTAGCCAGTCCAAGGGCATCTCGGAAAAGAAGCTTAGATGACCTATACTTCTCCTTATTAAGGTTCTGACTTTTATATTTATTATCGTTCTTATTGAACAATTCAAAATGGTATCTTATCACAGGCTTATCCCACGTCTCACCCAAATATTTAGCGTAGTGGTACATAAATGACTTATAATACTGTTCTGATTCATTAACACCACTTCTAATCATCTTATGGAAGTAAAGAATATAATCGAACACTCTACCAAGCTTACATTCTTCGTTTTCCTGTCTACAATCTTCGGGAGATTTAGGCAATCGAACATTAAAGACGTAGCTCGCTACTTCTTCAAGAATCACGGAATCACTCCGTGTGTCAGATGTTCTGTCCGAAATAACAAAACATCCAAATCCTTTATCCTGCCTTGTACCAAAGGATGTTGTAAGGAAGAACTCACGGATATTCTTATCTATTTCATTCAGGACCGATTCGTTGAAAGAGAAAATATTTACTATGATCTCATTTTTATAGAAGACCGCCTGCTTATCATTTCTTGAGTCATCGTTCTTTTTTCTTGTATTTCCAAAGAAAAGAGGAGATTTGAATTTGTCTAATACCGGATTCTCATCCGGTGCCACAAATGAAAGCTTATAGTCAAAGCTCTTCTGGCCAACGTTTCCATTACCCTTTAATGTCAGTCCTTTTTCTCTTAAAAATCTATCCAGTTTCGGCTTCACCTCCGAGGCGCGAAGACAACATCTTTTTTCTTTAGGCTGAAAATGCCACATAGGAGTCACCTGCCTCAGATGGTAAACTCTGGAGAATTTATTTGATTCATACATAGTTGCTATCCCTTTATATTCCTATTTCATACATTCCTAACCCATAACTGATGTCATTGCCCACTCCGAGACTGGACGCGAACTCCAGTACAGGATAATAGCGAGATTCAACATTACCGAAAACAAGTTCCCCACAATACCCATTCATAACATATACTTTGTCCGAACCTTTTTTAGGAGTACTTCTTACAGTTTCCCAACTAATATTCGCCGAAAGCAAAAAAGCTTTCTTTGTGTCCTTGACAAACTCCTCAACGCAGTCATCCAATTCCTTCCAATCCATAAAGACTGATTCTTCGGTATAAAGCATGCACAAGGTCAAAAGCCGGAAAGCAACAGATCTCATCATTTGATACAGAGACGGAAAGTTATTCAGTCTGCCTTGGTGGCCATCATTCGAACAGCCTTTCCCGAGACAATTAGTCAACCTGACCGGAGTTATGAGATGCAGAGACAAGGTCTTTTGACTTGCGGACATGACATTAGTGAAATGTATGGGGGACTTCGGAGTACCGTAGTCCCAACTCCTTCCACACAAGACATCACTTCCGTCTTCCTCAATATCAATAAGGTTCAGCCTTGCCTTCGGTTCTCCGACACCATCCATGAACATCAATCTTAACGCTTTGACAAACAATGGCAGCCAAACCGAACATTTTCCTATCAGAATGAGTGAAAAGCCATACACCTGTCTTCGGTAAAGAGACAAATGACCACCAGGACAAGAAAACTCACTACAGTCAAAAAGAAATCCTTTAGGAAAGCCTCCTTTAAACTGATTGTAAAAAGGGTGTGAGTCGCTTATAGTCAGCGAGTCAATATGCTCCAAGAGAGACACGCCATCATCGTCAAAGACCTTCTCCGCAAAATATAGGAAACGATTGCGCCAAACAGCTCCACCCCAAAATGGCATATAAATGTCTTCCTCAGGATAGAACTGTATGTTCAACTTGTGGTAATACAACCGCTTAAGTATATCCTCAAAACACATATAATAATGTATGGGCTATTGTTCTGAATGATTGTCTTTAGATGCCTGTTTTTTCACTTGCCCGCCGCAATTCGCCTTGTACAGTTCGTCGAAGGTCTTGAAGTCCTTTACCCAATGGGCAAAGTATTCGGACAACTTTGAGGAATCCATGTCTTCCTGCTTTTCGTTCGAGCCTTTCCAGATTTTGTCAAAGAGCTCTACTTCGGCTTTGAAATTATCAAAACATCTCTTTGTCCTCGAAGATTCCTTGCAAATTTCCTCCAAACAGAGATTTTTGTCCATCAAAACCTTATTGTCCTCTTCTAGTTTTTGAATGCGTTGTCTTGTCCGATTGGGCACTACGTTATAATACATCGCCAAAAGCAAAAACAGAATCAAGACGACAAACGCCACGATCATAAAACCTAAATGTCCATTCAAGGATTTACTCGCGTCAAAGAAGACAAGCACCACGATGCCAACGACAACCGTCAGAAAGCATCCAAACAATTTACTGTTCATCATTTTTTCCTTTTATAGTTTACAAGACCGACAGCGAAGGCCACACCTATCAAGGCGATGACTACTTGCCATATCAAACCATTATTATCATCCAACACATCATTCATCTTATTCATGCCCCAGAATCCTGTCACGATTGAAACAGGGAGAAGAATGGCCGCCATGTAATTCAGCAAGGTCGCCTTCTCGTTGCGCTCACGCTCCTCCGCCAACTGGACGTACTGATGCAATTCCCCAATCTCGTCATCGAGGTCTCTGATGTTTTCCTCCAATTGCAGACATGACCGGAGCATAATGTAAAGCTCAATCCCCTGATCCTGAGCGGACACCTCGCGAAAGTTCACCTGATTGATGAAGCGGATATATTCTTTGTACAACGAGCCAGCCCTTCCGGACAACTCCTCGACCTTCAGATTCTTCATTGAACACAAGTCGGAGACCTCTTTGGAGAATCTCAGCATCGACGCCCTCTGGACGATTACAAGTTCCACCATCCTGGCGTAGATGGTCTCAAAATAATCAGTCAGATACGGCGGTGCCGTTGAGTTTGTCAACAACACAAATGAATATCTGCTTACCCCATACAGAGATTTATATTTACGCCAACGCAGGTAAGTGTGCCTCTTCAGCAAGGAGGTTCTCATCTCGTCATCCTGACAGGTTTCATCTCCCACGTCCACAAACAAGTACTTGTACCAAGAGGAAGAGAAACCTGAGTTGGGGTTACAGTAAGCATCCTGATTACTCGCGAAATCTTTTGACAGCCCATCATTCTTGTACCAGGACATCACAAACATACGATCATCAATCACCGGTTCAGGGTGTATGTCTGACGACAATTCAGAAATCAATCGGGTGATAAAGCACGCCGGCTTCCAATAGTCTTTAGGAGTATAGCTCTCAAAGGTCTCCTCATAGCCATATTCCGAGCTTAATCCTTCTATCCTAAGCCATTCGCCTATCTGCCCGCGTCCTTGAATGTCAGCATAGAACGGTGGCATGATTCGCCGACCGTACTGGTTGATTCTCAAGATGTCATCCAAAGAGGATTGCTTCTTGTCCGTGTTACGGAGGTAGAATGACAAGAAGCCTATTCCTGTGGCATAGAGATTAAGGTTCATCGATTCGACCTCAAGATCGTATGGCTCATTTCTTCCTGCAGTCTTTATAAGATAGCGCACTTCTCTTGAAAGCTGCGGTTCAATCCTCTCGTAATGTCTTATTATGTCAGTGTCTGAACCGGAATCATACATAACCCTGTGAACAAAAGGATAATAGTAATTCTTTTCAGTGTAAAGAGACGCTGCGTCATCACTATTCGGAGGCTCCGGCACACGTTTCCAACAAGAATGTGGATTGACCGGTATCGAGTTCAGATCAACCTTCTCTGACAAAGGGGCATTCTCCCTTCCATTCAGTTCCCATTTGAACGGGAAGAAGAAGATATGATAGCTATAGGTCTGCGCCGATGTGGGTTTCTCAAAAATGTTTTCAGGCATAACTTCTTGGATTATGTTTTTCAGAATATTATCTCAACTATCAGTGAATATTTTCTTAATCCGAGCGACCATCGATTCGAGCTCGGGGGCGGTGTAGGAGCCGGAGACGGTGCCGAGGTAGCCGGAATCGCCGCCACCGTAGAAGACCTTTTGAGAGAGGATGTCTTCTGCGAAAAGAGAGCGGAGTCTGGCGACATCCGCGCCGTAGAACATCAGTTCCGTGTCTGAATATATCACAAGGCGGTGGTAGGGGTAGAGGCGGTCGCAGATCGGGGAGAACTTCGAAGAGGATGTCTTCACTATGAATATGCCGGAAGAGTCTCCACGCAGATTGTGGCCGATGGCATATTCAGCCGCACGTTCATCCTCATCCGTGACTCCTTGGGCCTTGCGGTCGGCCTTGCGGATCTCATCCACCTCCTGACGTGTCGCGCCGAGTGCCAGCATTCCGGGGATATACCTTGCGTCGTTGGCACCTACCAATTGTTGGTGACGGTCCGGGGTGATATTCAAAACAGACAGGACCTGCTCAATGGACGAAGGTCTGTCGATGAAGTCATTGTGATGGTCAATCCTGACATAATTGGAGGGTGGTGGCACGTCCTCTTTCAACTCGATTCCGTAGATGGTGCAATCTGGCTTGCCCGCATATTCATCAAGAATGTCACGGTATTCGCTCAGAAGAGCGTTGCCCCAACCAAGTTTTTTATCGGCATAGCGGATCCTCAACTTATCAAGCAGTTCCCGAATAGCCTGCATCTCAAGGTCATGGCCGCCTAAAAGGAATATTCTATCACTCATAATTTTTCTCTTCATGATTGGTCGCGCCGACACCTGTCCGTATGCCGCGAATGGTATCATTTGAGCGCAAACAGTTATTGGCCGAGTTTATTTCACAGGAATTCAAATTTAGGAAATAAATCGTTAAAACCAAATAGAAATTGTGGATAAATTTCGAAAGACGTTCCGAGTGACAATACCTCAATAGGCCTGATGAGGGTTCGTGAATGTCACGTTACCATAAATGGCGTGACGCTTGTGCTTGTAGGCGGCCCACATCCGGTCGCCGTAGGCGAAATGCCACCATTCGGCAGGATAGTTCACGAATCCGGCTTGTTTCATCGCGTTCAGGAGGATGCGCCGGTTCCTTTGCTGCTCTGAGGTAATATGTTTGCTGTCAGTCGCTGTCGAGTCATTATGTTCCAAATAGCCGGTCCCCATGTCCAGAGGGCGGCCTTCCTGATCGCACAATGTCAAATCGACCGCGCCTCCGCTTTGATGGCCGCCTCCGATGCCGGCGATCATCTTGTTCAGAGTTGATTCTACTTGTTGATCGGAATATTCGGGGTGTTTAGCCACTATCCACGCACGGCAATCCTTGCGTCTTGCGGCCTGTTTCTCGGCCGGACGGTATAGCTCAAAAATCTGGAGTCTGAGGCCAAGCGTCTCAAGTTTCCGAGACACAACAACAAGTTTCTCTATGACCTGCGCCCTTCCGTAAGGCACCACGTCCGGAGCCACAATGATGTCTTCCTCAGGCAAGCCAACCATTGGCTCTCCACATTCTCTGATCACGACACGATTGACAATGTCCCTGGGCATCAGTCTGCGGATCCCCAGAAGCACCTGAATATAGTTGTATAAAACGCGAAGAGTCATATCAGCAGCAATCATAGAAGAACCTCAGACCAATTCTGAATTCCGCTTAAGTAAACCTTTAAAAATTTCTAACGCTTGTTAAGTGACCAAACGTGACGAATATACAACTAAAATACGACATATCAACCTTTCTAGCAACCTTATTCATCGTATGAGTTATATGCAAGAGACAGGCAACAAAGTACAGCACTCGATTGTCGTGGAGGATATATCTTTGATTATCAGCAAATAGAGCATGTGTCCTCCTATCTGCACCACATGAGAGGAGAGACTATTAATCCACTATTAATCAACGCATTAACCACCACAAGAACTGCACCCCCCCAGACTGTCTGAAAAGTCTCGGCGAGTGTTGAAAAGTATGTACCCCACTACAGGGGCGAAAACGAATTCTCAATCCTCACTGGGGGTACTTTTACTTTTAAGACAGTCTCCCCCAACCACATCACCACACAGGTCACTCTTCGGCAAGCTCAGTGACCATGTTCCTCGGCTGGGTCTGTGTCCGGCAGAGACATAACAAGACAAGAGAAATCCCACTCCCGAATTTTTGTAACGTGAAAAATTCTGGAATGGGATTTCTCTTGTCCTCACCCCTGCGGCATTATCGCCTGATATCAGGAGCGAACATATTCATTCATCATTATTTGCGGCAGGCGTCGGCGATGACTTTCTCGCTGCGGGCGATGAAGTCGGAAAGGGCTTTGCCTTTCAGGAGACCATTGGAAAGAAGGGCGAGGTCGATCACCTGCTTGAGGATGTCGTTGCCGGCGGCATATTCATCAACCACAGCCTGATGGGCATCCTTGATGGCCTGACGCTCGTCGTTGATTCTCTTCTTCTCGTCCTCGGAAGCGTCCTTGCCAGGCTCGGCAGGAAGTTCCTGCATCGGAGTGATCTTGGATTTGGCCTCGGTGACTATTCCGGCCATGACCGGATTCTCAAGGTTCACGGTGATGTTGAACGACTCCGGCATATTCCCGTAGAAGTTCATTCCGCCTCCCATCGCGCTCATCTCGCGGTAACGCCTCATGAACTCGTTACGGGTGATGATCACCGGCGCGGCGCTCTCGCCAAGGTTATCGGCCTCCACGAAGTAGTCGTTGCCCTTCGGCAGGACGGCCTTGAACATCGCGCTGAGGTCATCCTTGTCGGCCTGTGCCATTTCCGGCTTGACCTTCTCACTCTTTGGGATGAGGTTGTCTATCGTGTCTGAATCCACACGGGCGAACTTTGTGTCAGGGATCTTCTGCTCCAACAGATTGACGTAGTGGGAGTCAAGCTCGCAGTCCATCAGAAGCACATCATACCCTTTGTTCTTCGCCGCCTCGATGAAAGCGTACTGCTCGTCAGTGTCGGTTGCATAGAGGTAAACGACCTTCTTGTCCTTGTCGGTCTGATTCTCGGCGATGGCCTTGCGGTAGTCCTCCAGAGAGAAATACTTGCCGTCCGTGTTCTTGAACAGGGCGAACTTCAGAGCCCTCTCGCAGAACTTCTCGTCGGAGAGCATGCCATATTCAATGAACAGTTTGAGGTTGTCCCACTTTTTCTCCCAAGCGTCACGCTCGTTCTTGAAGATGTCCTCCAGTCTGTCGGCCACCTTCTTGGTGATGTAGGTCGAGATCTTCTTGACATTCTCGTCGGCCTGCAGGTAGCTTCTGGAGACGTTAAGAGGAATGTCCGGAGAGTCGATGACACCGTGCAGAAGCGTCAGGAAGTCAGGGACGATGTTGTCCACGTGGTCGGTGACGAACATCTGGTTGCAGTAAAGCTGGATGTTGTTCTTCTCGATCGCCATCCTGTCCTTGATCTTCGGGAAGTAGAGGATTCCGGTGAGGTTGAACGGATAGTCCACGTTCAGATGGATGTAGAACAGAGGGTCTTCCTTCATCGGGTAGAGATCCCTGTAGAACTTCATATAGTCCTCTTCCTTCAGTTCGGAAGGTTTGCGGGTCCACAGAGGCTCGATCTTGTTGATGACGTTGTCCTTGTCGGTGTCGACATATTTGCCGTCCTTCCATTCCTGTTCCTTACCGAAGACGACCGGAACCGGCATGAACTTGCAGTACTTGTCCAGTAGCTGCTGGATCTTGCCTTTTGTGCCGTAGTCCTTGGCGGCCTCGTCGTCAAGGTAAAGTGTGATGACGGTGCCTCTCTCAGCCTTGTCGCAAGGCCCCATCTCGAACTCAGGATTGCCTTCGCAGGTCCAGATGACCCCGCTCGCTCCCTTTTTCCAGGAAAGAGACTCGATAGTCACTTTCTTCGCGACCATGAAGGCCGAGTAGAAGCCCAGGCCGAAATGGCCGATGATGTTCTGGTCCTTGTACTTCTGGAGGAATTCACCGGCGGAAGAGAATGCGATCTGATTGATGTACCTATCGATCTCCTCCTCTGTCATACCGATACCGGAATCAATGATCCTCAACGTCTTGGCCTTCTCGTCAAGCTCGACGCGCACCTTAAGCTCACCAAGCTCGCCCTTGAAGTCACCGTTCGAGGCGATGGCCTTCATCTTCTGCGAAGCGTCCACCGCGTTCGCCACCAGCTCCCTCAGGAAAATCTCGTGATCCGAATAGAGAAACTGCTTGATGACCGGGAATATGTTCTCAGTCGTCACTCCAATCTGTCCTTTGTTGCTTTTTGCTGCCATAATATCTTTCCTTTTTAAATTTTACGAATATAAAAACCGACCTCACCATTGGCGAGGCCGGTTAAGGGATAGTCAAATTATGTTCCAAGTCTTCCTGACTGACAAATTGTCACCTCCGCAGGCGAAGGACACGTCGGCAGACTCGGCGACCGGGATGAAGGGACACCTCGCCTGGCTCTGCGACCGCACGGAAGCTTACTTGTAGAGGAAGCGTTTGATGCTCATCTTAGGGGTCTTCTCGAACGGCTGGTCCACGATCTCGACCTTGGTGATCTGGCTGTAGTTCGGAAGCTGTCTGTCGGAATTGATGCGGATCCTCTCAGGAAGGTCGGAAACCTCCTCCTGGTCAAGGCCATCCTTGCGGAGAGCCTCCTGGTCGAGATAGACGAGCGCCACGAGCTTGGACGCGCGGTCCACCACGACGGACTCCTGCACATAAGGCTGACTGTTAACCACGGCCTCAACCTCCTCCGGATAGATGTTCTGGCCGTTGGCCGAAAGGATCATCGACTTGCTGCGTCCCTTGATGTAGAGGTTGCCGTCGTCGTCGAACAGTCCAAGGTCACCGGTGCGGAGGAAACCGTCCTCGGTGAATGCGTCGGCGGAAGCTTCAGGATTCTTGTAATAGCCAAGGCAGATGTTGTCACCCTTGGCCTGGATCTCGCCGACTATGTGCCGCGGATCATCGGAGTCAATCCTCACGGTGGCGCAGTCGACAGGTTTTCCGCAGGAGCCGGCGACATATTCAGAACTACCGGCATAGGCCAGCAGCGGCGTCGCCTCGGTCATGCCGTAGCCCACGGTGTAAGGAAGCTTGATCTTCTTGAACCACTTCTCGATCTCAGGGTTCACCGGCGCGCCGCCAAGGATGAACTCCCCTACCTCACCACCGAAAGCATTGATCAGGCCGTCATGTATCTTCTTGAATATGATTGTGTTGATCCCGGGAATCCTGGTAAGGATCTTAATCATCGGCTTGTCCAGCACAGGCTTCACCTTGGACTTGAAGATCTTCTCCATCACAAGCGGCACGGTGATGAGCTGGTAAGGCCTGACTTCCTGGAAGGCTTTCATCAGTGTGCTTGGCGTAGGGGTCTTTCCAAGCCAGTAGATAGACGTGCCGTTGCAGAGCGGGTAGATGAACTCGGTCACGAGGCCGTACATGTGGGCCATCGGGAGCATGGAGATCATCCTGTTCTTGTCAGAGGTCGGACGATGAACCTGGCTGTACTCGATCGTGGCGCTGAAATTCCTGTAGGTCAGCATCACGCCCTTCGGGTTGCCGGTCGAGCCGGACGTGTAGTTGATGACCGCCAGATCGTCCATGTTGTCAGTCGGGTAGACGACATCCTCCGGGCCGAAACCGTCAGGGTACTTCTCGGCGAGGAGATTGTCGATGTTGTTCCAGAGCGCCTCGATCTCAGGCTTGCGGCAATAGAGTATCTTCAGGTTGTCCACATCCATAACAACCTTGACCTCAGGCATCTTAGCGATGTCAAGCTTAGCCCATTTGTCTGCGTTGGTCAGCAATGCCATGCTGTCCGAATGGTTCACGAGGCTCTCCACGCTTTCCGGAGTGAAATCCGCCAGTATCGGCACGATGACGGCCTCGTAGGTGTTCACAGCCAGATAGGACATGCCCCAGCGGGCGCTGTTGCGGGCCCAAAGGGCGATGTGCTGCCCCTTCTGAAGACCGGCCTTGTCGAAGAAGATGTGGAACTTCTCGATCAAAGTGGCCATCTGTGAATATGTGAAGGATTCGCCGCCAAGGGTGTTAAGCGCGGACTTGTTCCAATATTTCCTGGTAGCGTTCTGCAACCGTGTCAGGTAATGATCCATAATCTCCTCTATTATTTATTACAAAATTAACTGAATCCATCGGATTCTACACAAAGAATAAATATTATATTTGCAGAAATCGGTTATTTGTGGCGAAATTATGAAGAAAAGACCAATCGTAGCGCTGATTTACGACTTCGACGGGACCCTGTCTCCCGGAAATATGCAGGAATTCGGATTCATCCAGGCCATCGGGAAGACCCCGGATGAGTTCTGGAGGATGAGCGACGGGCTGGCCGTCGGGCAGGACGCGAGCAATGTGCTGTCCTACATGAAAATGATGTTCGACGAGGCGAGGAAGAACGGCATCACGCTCCGCCGGAGCGACTTCCGGAAGTTCGGCCGACACATTCAACTCTTCGATGGCGTGAAGGAATGGTTCGGCATGATCAATGAATATGGCGAGTCACGCGGCGTGCAGATCGAGCATTACATCAACTCGTCCGGACTGAAGGAGATCATCGAGGGCAGCCCGATCGCCAAGGAGTTCAAGCACATCTTCGCCTGCTCCTACATGTACAACAAGGACGGCGAGGCCGAGTGGCCGGGAATCGCCGTCGACTACACGGCGAAGACCCAGTACATATTCAAGATCAACAAGGGAATATTCAGCGCCCACGACAACAAGATGGTCAACGAGAGTGTCGCCGAGGACAAGAAGAGAATCCCCTACCCCCAGATGATCTACTTCGGTGACGGTGAGACCGACATCCCTTGCATGAAGATCGTCAAGATGTTCGGAGGGCACGCCATCGCCGTCTACGACGAGAGCAGTCCGAAGAAGAAAGCCTTCGCCAAGACCCTCCAGCACCAAGGCCGCGTCAACTTCACCGTCCCCGCAAACTACACCAAGGACAGCAAGACCTACAAGGTGGTCTGTGCCATAATCGACAAAATCAAAGCCGACTGCGAGCTAAAAAGGCTGAGCAAGTCAGCCTTTTGAACCATCTTGCGTCGCTTCGCGCTGCGCGCGCTTTCCATTCCACCCCCAGTCCATGATTCCTGTTGCTGACAGGAATTTAAAGATTTTCTATCTGGTTCATAAGACGGATGACGGCTCGTCCCATGGCATAGGCGAGGTTCACTGGGACGGCGTTCCCTATCTGCTTGTACTTAGATGACATATTCCCGGAAAAATTCCAGTCATCAGGAAAAGTCTGGATTCTGGCATATTCACGGACAGTCAAAGGACGGGTCTGAGTGGGATGGCAACGTTCCGTCTGCTTCTGCGCGGGCGCGCATGTGAGCGTGAGACTCGGCTCGTCCAGTGACAGCCTTCTGGCCATCCCTGTCTTGCCTCCTCCGAGATTATAGCTGCCTTTCATATATTCCTTGGCCACTTCCTCCGGCAAGTCGCGCCAATCTCCGCCCATCGGTACCAAGTCCATAACATTCTTCTTCTTCTCCGGATACTGCTGTCCCTCACTTTCAGGAACATCCACCGGATAAAGATCTCCCGCGAAGAAAGCATCACGCAAAGTCATGACGCGGCGATAAGGAGCCGGCCAATCAAATGACACCTTGTCTGCAAAATCTTTCCTCACGGCGACAAGAAACAGCCTTTCCCTCTTCTGCGGCACCTTGAACATCACCGCTTTCAGGACACGAGGCGGGATCAATGAATATCCTAACTCCTCTATGACGTTGGTTATCGTCTCCAATGTGCGGCCATTGTCATGCTCCCTCAGTCCTTTGACATTCTCACACAGAAACACTTTGGGCTGAATCTCCTTTACGGCCCTCGCAAGCTCGAAGAAAAGGGTGCCTCGCGTTTCCTCAAAGCCACGGCGTTTCCCGGCATACGAGAACGCCTGGCAAGGGAATCCGCCTGACAAAAAATCCACCTTGCCTTTCAGGCCGGTGAAATCCACAGTATGGATGTCCTCTTCCACCACATTCCAGCCGGGTCTGTTGACTCTTAGAGTCTCACAGGCTTCATGGTCAAACTCATTCAGAAGCACATGTTGAAAACCAGCCATCTCCATACCCAAGGCCAAGCCTCCAGCCCCAGCGAAAAGCTCAACGGAAGTGTATGGCCTTGATGGCTTGGTCTGCAACTCCTCCTCCCATTTTCCGGACAGCATCTGGGATATTTCCGGAACGCCTCTCAGATCATCCATCCGGAAAAACGGATCCCTACCATCACCGCCATCCTCCAGGACATACTTCCCGGAATCCACCCAGGAACGTACTGTCGAGCGGGACACTCCCATAACGTCGGCGAAATTATTCGGGGATATTCTTGCGTCTGAATAATTCATGTCTATCCCGGATATTGGCAGAGTGAATCGAAACCCTCGTAAGTAGAGAACGCAAGCAGATAAAGACTCTTCAACACGTCCGGATTGAAACTCATCAGTTCCTCATAGACCGTGTTCCGCAAAGCCAGTTCACTATTGTCGGCAACGACATCCCCGATGATGTCTGGCAGCGCATTACAAAGCCTGAAGAATGCTGTCCTGTCATCGAAGACCAATTCGTAGAATTTATCCATCGACATCCTGCGGATCCTATTATGAAGAAACGGGCGACCGTCAATGGACACCTTCCACGGCTCATCCTTTGATTTCATGGAAATGACCTCAACAAGATAGCAAACAGCCTGATCATCCTCCAGCAATTTATTCTGCATCTTCATGTAGGTCTTTTGGGAAGAGGCGGAATTCATGGTGTTGTGTTTGTTCTTCATCTCCACGAAGATATGCCTCGCATGGTTTTCCACATCGAAGCCAGCCTTTGGAACAATCCAGCCATTCCCGGCATAGTTGAAAAGCTGCTGATGGAAATAGCCTATACGGTTTGTGTTGGACTTGTCCATCTGACGGAAGCATTCTTCCGATATGACCTGCTCCATTGACTTTCGGTAGACCTTGGCATCAAAAGTCAATTTGATAGGATCGGCTATGTTCTCGTTGAACTCACTCAGGTTTATGCTACGCCGATAAAGACGGACGGTGTCCTGCACGTGTCCGTAGATGTCCTCATCGGAAATGAATCCCAAATTATAAGCCTTCATGCTAAATGGACATGCCGTTAATGGCAGAATCCATATTTGCAAACTTACATAAAAATCTGCGATTTTTACGCCTGTCACATAAGAAAGAAACAGTTTTTTTAGAGGAAATATACGAAAACTTCTTAGAAGTTGTTTTGATTCCTGTAATAGTCCTTGAATGAGGTCCAGGAATAGAAGGAAGGGGCCACTTGCGGAATCGGGAGGGAGGCTTCGTGGCCGTTGTAGAGGACTTTGACCAGGATCTCCGGGGTTCTTTTGCTGCGGTAGAAGATCAGCTGGAGGTTGGCGGCCATCGGAATGAAATCGCTCCTCCACCAGTTCTTCACATCGGATGGATTGGTCAGCACGGCTCCGAAATTATCCAGTTTCATGTACGAGAGCATCGGAAGAATGGCTATGTCGTGCGAAAACCTGAGACTCAAGTTGATGTCACCGGAAGCGAGGTCACGGTCCGCGCACTCGATCATGTCACGGAGTATGGCGGCGGTGCTGAGGCATCCTTTGTTGTCTGTCATCGGAGAGCGTCCCATGCTCAGATAGCCGTTGAAATTCCATACCTCCCAGATCGCGAAGAGTTCCTCTGGAGTGAACACGTCCTCAAACCTATCGGCAGGGACTTCGTCAAGACACTGGAAATCCAGAATGACACTCCTCAGATCCAACTCGAATTTCCAAAGGCCATATTCTTCCTCAAGATAGTCAGTGTCGTTGAAATACTTGGAACAGAAACCCTTGACATCGACCCTTGCGGCACGGAGACTGTCAGCCTGCGCTCTGGCCGCGGCAGGAACCTTTGTCCTGACCCTGTACGGATTCATCGAACCGGTCGGGTGGATCCGAGGCATGATCGACTTGCTGCACTCAAGTGTGAAAGTCAGGTCTTTGTCCAACCCTTTGATCTCATCCATGAACGAAGTCATACTGACAATCACGCGCGGGGTGACCGTACACAGAACCTCGGCGTTGGTCTTGCCCTTGAACACCTCCGGAAAAGACTTGTACATCACATCGGCGATGCCACGAAGCTGCTCCTGACCCTTATGTGTCAGTTCTCCGCCGCGATGGGCCACTGACGGATAGAAAGCCTCATAACGAGCCATAAGGCTCTCCCCCGCCTCGGTAAGTTTACCGGCCGAATGAGCATTCGAGAAAACCTTATGAAGATTCTCATAAATCGGATCGCTGATAGCATACCTTGCGCCATGGCGGCCGATATGGCTGATATAGACAGGTTTGTACCCTTTCGGTGCCGGAGTCAACCTCACGTCGTCAAAGCTGTACATGAAATATTCCCCTCCCGTCCTGTTCAGATCTGCCATCATCTCGGCATGGGTGTCATACTTGCGCACTACGTTCTTTACTCTGTACTCAGCCTCTGCGGCAGCCCTTTGCTCCGGAGTAGCCGGGGTCTGGGCAAATGAATATGTCACTGCGGCAAGCAGCGCGGCCACCGCAAGGACAATGTCTTTCAGGATTATCTTTTTCATCGACGCAAGGATATTCATTATTTACCGTAGATCAATTCCACGTCTGCCTTGATGGCTTCCGGCGCGAAATCAGGAACGAACCTCCAGGAACCGACGACATTCGGATCGCCCACCACAGCCGGATCGATGGAGCCGTGCTTCTTGAGATAACGGTACAGGATTGTCCTGAACTCGGGTCCGCGGTAGATGATCCTATCCTCGACCGACCGTGCGTCCATAAGGCCGGCAGCCTTCATAAGGCCACCGGAGCCAGTTGAACGATAGGAAGTTATGGCGACGGAATAGTCCTTGTCCATCTCGAACGGGCTGCCGTCGGCCATTCCGGAGACCGTCACACGCGAGCCGTAAGGCTTGGTCACATCGACGGTGTAGCGGATTCCAGCGGCGGAATCGAAGTTCGCCGGACTCTTGGCAAGCTTCCACTTCATGCCGCCGGTGGCATAGTCCTTTGTCTGGGTGATCCTGAGCATATGGGAGCCTTCCGCCGGTCCTGGCACCGTGCTGATCCAGGCATCATAGCTCGCCTCAAGGTAACGCAGGATCTCGGCGCCGGTCAGGCGCAGGACGACCAGCTTGTTGTCATAAGGATAGATCTTACGGATGTCCTGGTAACGAACCTCGCCGGCAGGAACCATGCCGTCAATGAGCAGCGTCGCCGAAAGCGAGATGTCCACCGGCCAGGCGCTGAACGCAAGGGCGTGAAGGAAGTTCATGTAGTCACACTGGCGATAGTAGAACTCCCTGGACACCAGGTCTTTCTTTACCTCGCCGACATGGCTGGCATTGAAGTCCCGCACCTTCTCGTAGTCGGACTTGAAGGCTTCCTCCATGGCGGTGTCATAGTTTTCCGAACCGAAGGACTCGACCTCGCCGGACAGCGAACGGCTGATCACTTTCCCGCCTCTCACGACCAGCTTGATGTCGGCAAGACAGGCGTACTGCCCTGCCCTGCCGCAATCCAGCAGAACGGTGCTGTCGGTTTTCAGCACCTTGGTGGAATGGTCGTGACCGGTGACAAGCACATCGACACCCTTGAGACTGTTGAACAGGTCAAGACCCTGACGCTCAAGGTTCTGCCCGTCACCCTTGCCCATCGAAGTGTGGGCCACGACAATCACGACTTGCGGCTTCTCCTTTGAGCGCACCTTATCGACATCCTCCTGGACCAGAGGCAGGAGGGACTTGAAACTGATGCCGGAGACACAGGAGGCGTCCATCAGCGAGGCGTTGGCGGCGTTGGTGTAGCCGAGAACCGCCACCTTCACCCCGCCTTTCCTTACTATTGAATATGCCGGGAGATACCCTTTGCCGGTCCTTTCCGACACGGCGTTGCCGGCCAGAAACGGAACGCCGGCTTTTCTCATCTCCCTGGCCACGCGGTCATAGACACGGTGGCCGGACTCGAAATCGGAATGGCCGGCGACAACGGCGTCGTATTTCATATAGGAAGCCAGTCTCGGATAGAGATGCGAGGAGGTTGTGTCCACATAGTTGTAATAGAACGGGGCGCCGCTGCCGAAGAAATTGTCTCCGGCATCGACAAGGATGACATTGTCCTCGCCTTTGGCCGCCCTGACACCTTCCACGAATCCGCTTTGCGACATCAGCGAGCCTCTGGCCCGCCCTCCGTCTTCTATCGGTTTGGCAAACCAGTAGCCGTGGCCGTCACCGGTGGCGACAACCGACAGATTGTACTCTCCATCCTTCAGGGTGGAGCAGGCCGAGAGGATCAACGCGGCCGCGGCCGCAATGAATTGTTTTATCTTCATCTAATGAATATGTTTGTGTTTTCCGGTCATTGAACCCGTCGGTTGGTGAGCCTGTCGAACCATGCCCACCGAGCTTTCTAAACAATGAATGTCTCTGTCCTTCGCTTCGACAGGCTCAGCGACCGGAGAGGTTATTTCTGGCTCTGAAGCGCCGTGTTTACACGGGCGAGAAGGTACTCGTAGTGAGCCCTGTCCTCGGACGGAGCGGAAGACCTGCGGGAAAGGCACAGTGCCTTTACCTTATTGAGGAATATTATCCTGCAACCGTCACTCTCGTCGATGGTCTGGACACTCACGGCCTTCTGGAAAGGGGACTGTCCCTCACCGAGGCTGTAGTCTTCAAAACCGCACCAATCCTGTCCGCCAAGATGTTCATCAGCCTCTGTCTCCTCCGCAAACGACTTGGACAGCACTGACTTGACATCCTTTGACGAAGCCGTCAGCACCTCCCTCTGGAGGGTCTTCTCCTCAGAGGCGAGCCTGCGCCCGGCAATCGATGAGGCGAACACCTCGGCATAGAGGTCGTCGTAATATTCCTTGACCGTGTAAGGTCCGGCCACTCCTGGAACGGCGGATGAAAGCATCACATTCGTCGGAACCGTTGAAGCGAGGGACTTCGCCACGGCGGCGCAGATCTTGTTGGACTGCGGGGCGGCGAGAGGCAGGTTGGAAGTCACCGACGGCTCATTGATCCATGAGGAGGAGCGCAGCTGCGCCACCACCCACTTCAGGGAAGCCCTCTGTACCTTTCTGGCGACCGGAACTGACGGCTTGACAGCCGATCCGTCCTTGACGTTGTTCAGGTATATACCGCCGACCTGCGCCATCACATTGCCGATGTAGCGGTAGTACTGGTTCGTCAGCTGGGTGTAAAGATCATTCCTGTGTGTGAAGTCGCTGTCATCAGCACCGATCCACCCGTTCATCCGTGGAAGGATGTACTTGAGGTTCTCGATGCCGTAATCACTGGACTTGACAGGGTCATCTCCAAGATCCTCCGTCCTCGCGCTCGGATCATAAGAGCCATAGCTGGCACTGGCCATCTGCTGCGCTCCGTAGCGGTAAAGCGGATCACCGGCCTTGGCCTCGATGATCTTACCGGCGATCTCAGCCTCCTCCCAGATGTCCTTGGCTCCGATCACAGGAGTGTACAGCCACTTGATGGCATATTCATCATAAACCCCCAGAGACGGCGGCACAAGCTTGACGCCTTTGTCCCCAGGCTGCGCCACATAGTTGAAGCGGGCATAGTCCATAATCGACGGGGTCGTACCATATTTCGCAGTGAAAGCGGCGTTCCTCAAAGAGTCGGTCGGATAGGCCGAAGATGCTCCCATATTGTGCATAAGTCCCAGAGTGTGACCTATTTCGTGGGAAATCACATAGACAAGAGACTCGTCGATGATGTCCTGAGGCATCTTCACGGCACGGACCTTCTCGTCCACCTGCGCCGTCTGCACGAAGCGCCAGTTGTTGATGAGCTTGATGACATCGTTATAGACAAGCACCGAAGCGTTCAGTATCTCACCTGTCACCGGATCAACCCATGAAGGTCCCATGGCGTTCATCGTGGCGTCAGGGACATACCTGATGCATGAATATTTCAGGTTGTCAGGATCGAACCGAGGATCCTCCTCAGCTGTCGGGAAGTCACGAACCTGCATAACATCCTTCAGACCTATCGCCTCGAAGGCATGGTTCCAGGCAAGGACTCCTGTCTTGATCGGAGCCTTCCAAGCCTCCGGGAACGAATTGTCCACGTACCAGACGATCGGATTTCTGACAGTCACCTTCTGTCCGTTCTTCCAGGCGGTCGTGTCGGAGAGCTCAAGCCTCCAGCGGGATGCCAACACATAGCCTTTGAACCCATCCTCGGCGGATGTGAGATTGTACTTCACACTTCCCTCGCCCGGGCCGACAGGGAACACTCCGATCCTGGAGTCCTGCACACGGGCCGGCATCGGGTTCTCAGGGAGAAGCATAAACGAGACCGTGTAGGCCATCGAGCCGGAACCAACCTTGCCTTTCAGCATCAGGAAGGTCTTCGTGAAGTCCACATTGGAATGCACTTTCACGGAAGCGTTGTCATTGAACGCCTTGAGATCGCTGAACCAGGTGGATTTCTCGTCAGCCGCCTTCGTGAGGGAGAAATTCTTTCCCTTCGGAGCGACCGAATTGATGAGCGGAGTCACCTCGAAGATCACCTCCGAACTGTCCTTGCTCGTCGCCTGCACGGCGATCCTTCTCAAGACCTTGGGAATATAGCTGCGCTCAAGGGCGGTCTGCATCCCTGGATCGGAACTCGTGGCGTTTGCGCCCGGAACACTCAGCACCACAAGGCTGTCCTTGAGGTCAATCTGGAAATATGTCGGCTTCACGTACTTATACCCGACGTTCAGATAGGCTGGATTGCTTGTGGCGGTGATGGTGCTTCCCACGAGCATCCTGCGTCCCATCATATTCCTTGGAAAGCCCATATAGATCTTGTCCTTGGACGTGCGGTAAAGATTGAACGTCTTTCCGCAGGCCGAATCGGCGACCTCCTTCATCAGCTTCTCGTAAGGGGTCTGCTTCTTCTTAGGAGCCGGTTTCTGAGCCGCTGTAGCCTCCGTCTGAGCCTTTTTCTTCTTTTTCTTAAACACGGACGCTGCCGCGTCTGTGGATGGAACCAACAGCGCGGCGGCGATCATAGTCAGGATAATACTCCTTTTTGTCATAGTATTTTTTTTAGTTATGATTTATTATCAATTCACTCTGTACTTGTAAAGCACGGAGACCGGATCATCGCAGATCCCCTCGAAGGATCTCACAAGGGAATCGTCCGCGAACGAATAGACGTAAAGGCTGCCCTTCTTGTCACCCGACCTGTCCGGATTGTAGGTCACGACATAAAGAAGATCCTCTCCATCATCTCCCTTGCCACGTCCCTTGAAATTGGTGGCTATGTCACGGATCTGCTCTCCGGCAGGAAGCGTGATCGTCGGCTTGGTGGCCGGTGCGCTGATCAGGGACCATCTGTAGATGGCGTTCCCGAAGGTGTAGTAAACATCAGCCGAGTGCTTGGTGTTCACGAACTTGCTGTTCTCGTCCATCTTGATGTCCGACGTGGTGAAATCCACCGACGCCCCCCATTTCTTGAATGTTCCCGTTCCACCGACTCCGTCCGTGCAGCGAATCATATAGTTCTCCGGATTGGCGTTGTTTCTGAAAAGGATATAGAGTCCGTTATTCTTGGAAGTCCTCATCGTGGCCATATTCACGACAGAATAGCCCTTCTGCGAGTAGTAGAACACGCCCGCGGAGGCGCTTCTCCTGATGCACAGGGTGTCGTCCGTGTAGTAGATCGTGGTGCGGACGGATTCGGTTGTCGGCATAGTTCTGGACAGTCCTCCGAAGACCCTGGTCATCGGCTTGATGTCGGTCATGTCGGTGTAGTTTCCAAGAAGCATGTCGTAGCGGTAGATGTGGGAGTTGTTGCCCAAAAGGAAGGCCGCGAAGCCGGATGTGTTGGCGATCTCGCCGCCGAAGGCCTTGAACGAAGACCCCGCTCCGGCCATTCCGGCTTTCTGGAAAAGCTGGAATGTCTTTGCCTCCATGTGCCACATGGTGCTTCGCTCATCGTTCGTCGCGATGAGGATGCCTGAATAGTCAACCTTCTTGACAGTCGCGTTGGACATGAACAGGGCCACGCCGTTCTTGAGCGTCTGCCCGGGATTGATGGAAGAGAACACGTCCGGGAACACCTCGCGCTCCCCGGCGGCGCTCTCCTCCGATGTCAGGGTCTTGACGAAGGTCAGGCTGCCGTTGCCGGCATTGTCGTTGCTCAGGATGGCGACACCCTCGTCATAGCCGGAATTGACATTCAGCGTGAAGTACTTGTAAGACACACTCTCCCCGTTGTCAAGACGCAGGCGCAACAGGAAAGTACCGATCTTGGAGAAGGTGTAGTCGATGGTCGGCGAAGTGGAGAACTTCTCGACTGTTCCCGGCTTGAAGAGGTGGTCGGCTATCGTCTTTCCGTCGGCCGGCTGTCCATAGGTCCACTCGAATTTCACATCAAGGCCGCTTTTCACAGTGAGGCCTTCGTATTTCAGCTCGACTCCAAGATTGGCGTTGATCGTGTCCGAAGCCGCGACGACTTCGATCGGCTCCAACTCCAACGAGCCTCCCTCATCGATCTTCCAGCATGACGGAAGTACGAAGATCAGGATGGCAAGCGAGAGTACGCAGTATTTTAGATTTCTCATAATGCTCTGTCTATAATTTAGTTAAGAAAACCGTATCTGCCGCTTCTCGGATCCCCCCAGCCAATCAGCGCGTTGATGTTCACACTCTCCGTTCCCATCGGCTCGAAGTTAGGGTCATCCGGATGATCCTTGTAGTACTGCTCATAGTACTCGAAGAGAGGACAGAAGACCTCGGAGGCCCAGGCCGCCATATAAGTCTGGCGCCAGAACCTTGTCATCTTGAAGTTGTCGGCGTTCGGCTCGGCGTCGAGATTCTCGCCATAATGCGCGACACAATACTCATAGAAGGTAGGGTTCGTCTCGGCGGTCTTATGGTAGAACTCCAGGAGCTTGCGGAACTTGGAAGGATAGAAGTTGCCAAGGTCGTAGTCCCAGCCGGCCGGCTTGCTGGAGGCAGGCCTCCACCATGTCGGGCAGGCAGGATCGCCGTCGTTGACATAGAGCTGGAACTCCGGAGACATGACCGTGGTGTTGATCGTGTCCGCCGGAAGCGGCTCGAAGTTCCCGTACGGCACAAGTCTCAGGTGCACCCTCACATAGCTTCCGCCTTTCATCTCAGGCTGACGCTTGAGTCTCACATTGATGGTCGTGGAAACCTCTCCGGCAGGAATCACACAGTCCTCCACCTCAAAGTCGACACCTTCCCTGGCGGAGATCACAGGGTACTCCACACCTCCGAAAGTCAGCACCGTGCCGGCGGGAGTGTCCACGCTCTCCACCTTGAACGGCCTGTCCACATCGGACACGTTGCCCATCACATAGACATTGGCGGCGACATCAATCTCATCCGTGGACAGCAGCGCGAAAGACTTCATGATGGTCTGGATCCTGTCCTGGAAATAAATGTGGTCCTTCTGGCCGGTGTCATACATCACCCAAGTCCCGTCACACGAGGCAAGGAACAGAAGGCAGGCGATCAATGAATATATCAATCTTTTCATCTTTGTTCCATTTTTAGTTTAAATCTCAATATCCTTTCTGGATTCCCATTCGTCATCAGGGACAGTCAGCATGTAGGTGGCGGCGACATCCCCGGGCAGCACTTTGCCTGAGACCGTCAGGATGTCCTTCCGCTCCATCTTCATATCGTACCAGGTGAATCCCTCACAGTAGAACTCGCGTTTCCTCTCTTCGAAAAGGAGATCCTTGGTAAGCGCCTCACCGGACTCCTCAAGAGTCTCACGGCCTCTGGATTTCAGAACCTTGTCAAAATATTCCTTGGCCTTGGCGGGATCCTTCGTAATGTTCGCCTCAGCGATGATGTAGTACAGCTCCGGGAGACGGATGACATCGTAGCCGAGTATGGACTTCCCGTTGTAGGTGTTGTTGCCGGCGATGAATATGCTGTTGACCATCTTGCGGCAGGCCGGGATGGCCGGGTCGAACCATGCTGAAAGCCTGTAGTCGGTGCTGGCACCCGCATTCTTCTCATAGAGGACGGCATAGTCGGTGGCCAGCTTCAAGGCTGAAGCGCCGACAGTCTCGGCCAGGGAGAGTTTCTTCATCATCGCTGTCTCATCATTGACAAAGAGTCCGAAGATCGTCTCGTGAAGGTCAAGGGTTCCGTTGTCCGGCTGGACGAAGGCACTGACCGGACGGAAAGAGAACTTTCCGCTGGAGATGACCTTCTCGGCATACTTCTCCGCATTGTCAAGGTCGTTCCTGCTCCAGTAGACCTTTGCGGTCAAAGCCTGCACCGCATACAGGTTCATGTGCGCTATTCTCGCGTCCGTGAAGGAGTTGGCAGTCTTGTTTCGTTCAGCAGGAACGAGTGTCTCGTCCTCGGCGAGATATTTCTCAGCCCTTCCGAGATCCAAAAGGATCGCATCGTAGACCTTGTCATACGAGTCAAAATCCTTGATGTCAAAGGAATATTTGGTGACGTAAGGAAGGACCTGCTTCTTCACGGCATCCTCCGCCCAATAAGGAGGGCCGAAGAGCTTGAGAAGCTCGAAATGCGTCAACGCCCTCAACGCCAGCGCCTCACCGAGGTAAAGGCCGGAATGCCTGTAGGTGTCGATGTCGTCCTCGGCATGCTCGATGATGTTGTTGATGTGGTTGATGGCAGCATAGGCGGATTTCCAGATCTCCCTCTTCGTCGCCGAGGCTCCCTGGGTGGTCATCTCACCTTCTGCGAGTTCTGAATATTTATAGTCAGTCGTCGTGAAGTTCTGGCTAAGCACCTCCGGAAGCAGATAGAAGTTCTGCCCGTACAGGTTGCTGCCGGTCAACTCGTTATAGACGCCGTAGAGTGCGTCCTCATATTCCTCCGCCGTCTCGAACATGTTGATCTTCTCACCCTTAGGATGCACGTCAAGGAATTTGGAGCACCCGCCGGCAAGGACCGCCGCGGCGGCTATGATTGTCATGAATATTGATTTGCTTTTCATTGTCTGTCCTCCTTATTAGAATGTCGGGCGGAAAATCAGGTTGATTCCGCGGCAGTAAGGATAATCGGTTCCCCTCTCGAACTTGACGGTGGAGATGTGCGCTATGTCAGACAGTCCGAAGCCTATCGCAAGTTTGCGGAGTCCGAGCCTCGTGATTGCCTTAGGTGCGAAATCGTACATAACCTGAATGCTTGAGATGTACAGCTCGTTACGCTTCTCAACGAATCTTTCGGAGTACTGGGAAGAACTGCTGGATGTGCCGATTCCAAGGAAACGGGTGTGGTCGCCGGGCTCTTTCCACCTGTCGGTGAAGACTCTACGATCAACATTGTAATTGAGGTCTATGTTCTCGACCTTGTTCTTAAGAGTTGAGTTAAAATAGTCAGACCCGAATGTGTAGGAAGTGGCGACACTGATAGAGAATCCCTTGTACCTCAACGTGTTCATCAACGAACCTTGAAGGATAGGATTAGTGTTTCCGACAGCGACTCTCTCTTTTTCATCGTAGTTGAAAGTATATTCACCATTTTTCTTTATGAATATCTCTTTTCCTGTCGCCGGATCGATTCCAGCAGAGCGCATCGCGTAAATGTCGTACTGGGAGCCGCCCTCCACGAAGAGGATCTTCGGCTTGGAGGAATCGTAAGGGTTGTCGATGTCATTCTTGAGACCCTGGGAGATCTTGCGGATCTGATCCATCACATGACCGCCTGTCAATGTCAAGCTCCAGAACCAGTCCTTGTTGCGGATGATCTGGGCGGAAAGAGAAAGGTCAAGACCCTTGTTGTTGAGCTGCCCGAAGTTCACATTCATTGATGAGGTACCTACGGAAGGCGGGAGATTGACAGACATCAGCATGTCGTAAGTCGTGTTTGAATAAAAATCAAACGACAGGTTGAAGCGATTGTCAAGGAACGCGGCAGTCAGGCCGAAGTTGTTGTTCAGAGTCCTTTGCCATTTCAGGTCAGGGTTGCCCATCTGTTTAGGGAGGGCACCTATTCCTGAGACATACTGGTACTTGGAATCGTACTGATAAACTGTACGGGCCTGATAGTAGTCAAATGAGACTGAACCGGTGTAACCCAGTGAATACCTAAATGTCAACGTGTTGACCCAAGGAAGATTGTCCTTGATGAATTTCTCGTTGTGAAGATGCCATCCGGCTCCCAAAGCCCAGAACGGTGCGAAACTGTTGTTTGAGCCGAACTTGGATGAGCCTGAGGTTCGGTAAGAACCATCAACGAAATACCTGTTCCAAAGGCTGAAGTTGGCGTTGGCAAAGAATCCGACCGCTGTCGAAACCCTATCTGTTCCGGTTGGATGCCCCGTTGGGTATGTCAAGGCAAAGGAAAGATCCGACAGCTCGTCCTTTATGAACCCCTTGGCAAGGAATGACGCACTTTGCTTTCGGCTGTACTGGATGTTGCTACCAGCACTGACACGGAACATCGATCCCTTGGAATCCAAGGACTTGCCATAGTTTACGACAATCTTTCCGTCAGTGGTAAGGCCATTGCCTGTCGAGAGACTGTACTGTCCCTTGTCATTCAATGCGTTGTTCTGGTACTTGGCTCTGTCTGGAGAGTCATAGTTGTCAGAACGGTTCCACGTCAGGTTCAAGTTAGCCTGGCCGGTGACATAGAGTTCCTTTGTGATGTTCCATCTTCCTGAAAGAGAGTTTGTCCATGACTGATTCTGACTCTTGCCGAAACTTGAGAGCGTGGCGTCGTACAGAGGGTTTGCAGTCTTGTAGGAAGAGGTACTCAGTGGATTGAAATAATAACTCTTTATGTAGTTTCCATCCTCATCCGTCATCGGATTGTATGGATTCATCCTTGAATACTGAGAGTAACTCCCATAAGGTGAATCAAGACTTCTGTTCAGGGAGAAACTGTTCTTGTACGAAAGCGTCAGTTTGTTGCGCAAATGATAGTTGATGCTGAAGTTAAGACCCAGATTCCTTCTGTTGTCGTCCTTCATGACTCCGTAAGTGTCTCCGAAGTTGGCGTTCGCCCGGAACTCCAGCTTCTCGCCCCTGGAGCTGAGCGCCAGGGAATGGGTGTGACTGAACGGCACGCGCAGCGGAGCGTGGAGCCAGTCCGGATTGACACCCTTGCGGATAAGCTGAAGCTTGTAGTCGTAGGCCTCGTCCATGGAGCCGTCAGCCGTGTCATACTTGCCCGCAAGCCTTTCTATCTCAAGTTTTTCAGCGGGACTACAAAGGTTGAAGGAGCTGAGATCCGGCACGCTGAACCTCGGCACGAAGTTGTAGCTGAGCCTGAGCTTTCCTTCCTCCGAGCGTTTTCTCTCGACGACGATGACACCGTTGGCTCCCTTCTCACCATAGAGGATGGTGGCGGATGCATCCTTCAGCACATCGATTCTCTCGATGTCGAACATGTCAAGGTCGTAGAGTTCCTGGATGCTGATCTCCACACCGTCCAGCACGATGAGAGGGTTGTTCACACCCTCCTCGCTCTCATTGGAAATCAAGGTGTTGGATCCACGGATAAGGATAGACGGCACAGCGTTCGGGTTGGATCCCGCGCTGTTGTTCTCCACCAGCACCATGCCCGGGGTAAGGGAGGCAAGACTCTGCATCAGGTTGGTCGATGACACAGCCACCAACTGGTCGCCGCTTATCGTAGTGGCCGCGCCTGTAAACGTTTCCTTTGTCTGAGTGTAGAAGCCGTTTACCACCACAGCGTCAAGACTCGATGTCTTGAGCTGCACATTCAACCTCGTCGAGGTGCTGACATTAAACTCCTTGGACTCTGTTCCGATGAATGAATATATCAGGATGTCCGACTTGCCGGGGCTTCTCTGAAAAGTGAGTGAATAATTACCGTCCGCATCGGCGGAGGTTCCGACAGATGTGCCCTTGACGAGCACATTGGCTCCCGGGAGCGGCTCATCGTGGTCGTCCGTAATCCGTCCCTTGACGGTGATCCGTGGGTTGCCCGAGGTTCCGGAAGCGCTCTTGCCCTGATTGTTCTGGGCCAGTGCCGAATCCGCGAACCCTGTGACAGCCACTGCGGCGCACAAGGAAAGAACCAGAGTCCTAAGCCGACAGCCGGCTTTCTTCGTCAATTTACCTGATTCCATAAACATTGAATAAGATGAATAAAAATTCGTTGATCACCCCTTTCATAGACTTGCAGAAAAATGTAAAAGGCCTCTCAACTTCGTAGGTCGGCAAATATATGTAAATTAATATTCAGAAACAACCCAGCCGCATCCCTATTTCTTGGTATTTTGGAGAAAACCTTGGTCTATTACGAACCAACCGCGACCCTGAGGGTGTCGCGCGGCACTCTCAGGCAACATTTCCGGCAATTCCTGCCTAAGTAATCCTTAAAAAGGCAATGGCTACTTGCCGTAGCGAAGAAGTATCGGATCGTAGGCGTCGATGCGGCGGTCACGAAGGAACGGCCACCCTCTGCGGACATATTCAGTGCGCTCCAGGTCGATGTCCACAACCTTCACGCCCTCCTCATCGGTGCCGAACTGCGCAAGGATCTCCCCCTGCGGCCCCGTGGCGAATGAATATCCCCAGAAATCCAGTCCGATGGTGTTCCCGGAAGGATCATCCTCGTGTCCGACACGGTTCACGGTGACGACCGGAACCCCGTTGGCCACCGAATGCCCCCTCTGGACAAGCTGCCAGGCCTGCCTCTGGGTCTGCTGCTCCTCCTTGGAATCCGTGCCGACCCCACCGATGGCGGTAGGATAGATCAGCAACTGTGCACCGTTCAGAGCCATGAGCCTTGCTGCCTCAGGGTACCACTGATCCCAGCAGACCAGCACTCCCAGAGTCCCGACCGAGGTTCGTATCGGCTCGAAACCCAAATCGCCAGGCGTGAAATAGAACTTCTCGTAGAAACAAGGATCATCAGGAATATGCATCTTGCGGTACTTGCCGGCGATGCTGCCGTCCTTCTCGATCACGACAGCCGTGTTGTGGTAAAGTCCCGGAGCCCGCCTCTCGAAAAGCGAGAGGACAAGCACGATCCCGAGCCTCTTGGCCAGGTCGCCGAAATATTCGGTGGATGGTCCTGGAATCGTCTCCGCAAGGTCACAAAGCGAGGCTTCCTCGGTCTGACAAAAGTAAACCGAGTTATGAAGCTCCTGAAGCACAACAAGTTCCGCCCCTTTGGCCGCACATTCACAGATGTTCTCCGTAAGTTTGGCGATGTTCGCCTTTATGTCTGTCGTGCAGCTCTGCTGCACCATTCCCACTTTCAAGATGCTCATGATGATGTTCCTTTTTGCCGGCTGCGCCGAAGTCTCCGACGGCAAACCATTTCAACCTGTAAAGATAGCAAATTATCAGCGAGAAATGAAAGGACAGCCTGAAACAAAGAAAAGAAAAGAAAAGTAAAAGGCCCCGCTTTCACGGCAGGGCCTGGCTACAGCGTTTTCTGACTGAAGAATCAACTGTCAGCCGTCATCAGAAGTAGTAACGGGCGCTGACACCTCCGTAGAAGAGACCGTCTGTCCAGACGCCGCCGTTGCCGAACATGATGCGCGGACGGACATCCACGGAAAGCTGGAGAGGGAACTTGAACTTGTACTCAAGACCAACGTTGCCAAGTACTCCGGCGTAGAAGACACTCTCGGACGGCCACATGTAGGCTGAGACTCCTGGGCCAGCGTATATGCCCCATGTTCCCACAGGAGTCCAATCCGGATTGGCTATCATGAAGTTGTAGGTGGCGTCAACATGGAAGGCGTTGAAAGCGTAGCCGTCCAGACCGATCTCGAACTCGGCGAAGTTCGGTCCTTTGAGTGTGTGTTCGTAGGAGAAGTCAAATCCCCAACCGGAACGGATACCGATTGCCCTTGGTTGGGCGCTTGCTACGGCGGCGAAGCCCAGAATCGCGACAACAATCAACAATGTCTTTTTCATAACGTTTTGCATTAATTTGTTAAACTATTGATAATAAACCTTTTGTCTTCAAGCATATTCAGAAATCCCTGTCATCAGCCATGATGCTCTCGATCTCGGCACTCTTCCCTGCGTATTTCAGGAAGTAAACCGTCACCGCCGTGTAGAACACCGTGTAGGTGAGGACAAAGAGCGACAGCTGCCAGTACTCGGTGAAGAAGTACGATGCCAGCGCCAGAATGCCCACAAGCAGGGCGGAGACAAAAATCCACGTCACCCCGTTGTTGCGGCACTTCTCGAACTCCTCCACTGTGCAGTTGACTATCAGTTTATGAATATATTCCTTCCGCTCGAAGGCGAAAACCACCGTGTAGAGGATCAGCTGCACCACATAGAATGTGAAGAAGCAGTAGCATATTCCCCGCCCTATCTCATCATGTTCTATGAATATGAAATGGACTACGACGAACAGCGCGATCGGCAGACAGCTCCAAAGAATGACGTTCCGCCGGACAAGGCGGGAATTGAGCAACGCCAGGGTCGCGATCGTGAACAGCAGCGCCTGGGAGGAACTGATCACCAGATTGCCTATCGAGAAGAATTTCTCCGACGGAGCCGCCAGCCCTCGGAACAACAGTCCCGCTGTCATCACTGCCATGATGAGAAAAGCCACCCCGAGGGCGTACCGCGCGCTGATGTATCTTTCCGGGCGGTAGAGTTTCCTGTCCATCTCCCGGAGGAACCGGCGCATGCATAGCAGAAGAACAGCGTCCGTCATGCAAACCACAACGGAGGTGAGGCAAAGCGCCATGTAGATCTGTTCTTCTGTTATCATCATTGAATACAATCCCTCTTCAGTAATCCTTAAAAAATAACTTGGTGATCTTTGATTGCCAACTAATTTTTTAACGCTTACTCAGTGGGAAGTCTAATGAAAGTATATAATATTTCGGCAAGAATTCCACTAAGTTCCGGTTGGACAAAAGTACTCAACGATGCGGTAAGGTCAAAACAATGAGGGTGGTAAATTTCTTTAAGACATGAAATTTACCACCCCGTAAGCGTGATTTACCAACAGATTTACTATTCAGGCCGATTCGTCCCACTAGTTTCCATGAACTCCGTCGGGGTCTGGCCGACCACTTTCTTGAAATGATGGTAGAAATTCTGGGACGTTCCGAAGCCGAGTCTCATCGCAAGAGCGTTCATTGAGACGTCCGGAGTTGCCATGATTATCCTCTTCGCCTCTTCGATCCTCAGGTTGGCTCTCCAGACACGGAAGTCCTGCACCATCACATTCTGGAAGTACCAGCGGAAGAACCGGGGATCCACACCGCTACGCTCGATGATGTAGTTTCTGTCACGTTCAGGGTTCAGGTAGTCCTTCAAGGCCACATATTCATCCAACGATGCCTTAAGTCTGCTCATGAGTTCCTCCGAAACGTTGAATTCAGAGTCCGACACCATCGTTTCCAGTTCCGATTTCAGTCCGGCGGCCTCATCAGGAGACGATTTCACAGCAGGGAGATAGTAGTCAGAACGGATGATGTAGTTGATGAAGCGGCTGGCGAACCAGACGTAGAAGGCTATGTAGCAGCACATGAAGGCATTATAGACCGGCTGCGGTACCGTAAGGGACAACAGTGCGGACACCCCGACCGTCAAGGCAGCGATAAAGCTGTTCCTCGCCCAACGGAGCGGCCGCTCATATTCCTCATCATAATAGTCTTTGACCTGCCTGACGAACTTTTTGTAGCATCTTAGGAACAACGCCGAGTAAAGGATAAGCTGGACAATGACAGAGGCGACCGCCACGCATGTGACTATCGGCGAGCCAGCCAACGAATCCACGACAAGAAAGCAGAGCGAACCGACGGCCACGAGAGCCACGTTGATCAATATCCTTCGCATCGTCACGAGAGATGGCCGGATCATCGTTATCAGCGTGAAAGTGAACAGCAAGGACTGAATGGACACCGAGACGATCGTGGCGGCGGCTATGTCTTCGGAATCATTCAGTCCGTAGATGTTCAGCCAGTCAGGGACAGCAAGCAGAAAATAACTTGCGGCAAGTATCGCCCTTGCGAAACGGATCTTCCGGCTTTCCTCGTCCGGTTCAATCCTGACGAGAAGCAAGATGAAAGCCAGCGTGGTGATGGCCACGCCAGATGCGAAAGACAGGAGCAGGTACATGTCCATTGGCATTCTCTTCTAATAAATCATTTTACAAACTTACATAAAAATTCTGCGATTTTTACGCCCGCCCCATAAGAAAGAAACAGTTTTTTAGTAACATGAAAAAAATAAGTTGCCTCAGATTAAGAGAATATTTTCGAGGATAGATCTATTTTCGAAGAAGGAGTGTGCCGGTGGCACATGACTGATGAGAAAAGAGATATAGACCGAAAAGATTCCTTAAGATGATGCAGGTTATTTTTTGAAGGTTACTTAGAGGAAAAATACAAAAAAGAATGCAAGTCCACATAATGAATCCGGACTGATTCCGTCAGAACCAGCCCGGAGCGAGTTTATGGGTTGTACTTTCCTACTTGGTCACGACTGTGGCTCCACTTGGCAGGACTTTCTTAATCTTGTCGACCGTTGCCTGGGAACAACCGACCATCCGGACTGTCTTCAGACTATTGCAGTTTTCGAATAAGCGTCTATCGACAATTGTATTGTCCAGATTCCATCCAGACAGGTCAAGAGTCACCAGATTCACACAGCCAGAAAATGGATACACATCAATTTTGTACAGTGAAGAAACATCCCAACCGGAAAGATTGGCGTAAGTCAAACTCCCGCACCCATTGATCAATCTGCCTAACACAGACAACTTTGGAGTTTTCCAATTGGAAAGATCAACAGTCTTCAAACTGGTGCAACCGGAGAACATATACTGAATTTCTGTCATATTCTCCAAATTCCAGCCAGACAGGTTGATGTTTTCCAGACTTGTGCAATTTAAGAACATCCTATAGATTTTTGTCAGACTTTTCGGAGTCCAACCGGACAAGTTGAGAACTTTTAAGTTGGAACAGTCATAGAACAGATCTCCCATCTCTGTCACATTCTCCACATTCCAGCCGGAAAGGTCTATGCTTGTCAAAGCCGAGCAGCCACTAAACATACTTGTCATTGATTGAATCTTCTTCGTATCAAGCACTTTCGGCAATTTCAGACTCGTCAGACTGGAACAATATTGGAACAACCCTGACATATCTATCACATTATTCAGATTCCAACCTGACAGATCAAGAGCAGTCAGTGATGAGCAGCCTTTGAACATGGAAAACATTGACTCAAGTTTTTCTGTTTTGACCTTCCTCGGGAGGGTCAACTTATTCAGGCTTGAGCAGCCATAGAACATCTTCTGCGTTTTCGTCACATTTTCTAAGAAATTATCCATTTGCGTGTTCCACAGATTGACAACCTCAAGTTTTTCACAGCCGATAAACATCTCTTCCATGGTTGTGACATTGTCGGTTCTCAAACCACTCAAGTCGGCTTCTTTCAGATTGGTACACTTGAAAAACATACGTTTGGCATCCTTAAGGAAATAAGAATAATAAGAGCTAGTCTGCTTGAAGGATATCTTATCCAAGGAGTTGTCACGAACTCTAATATCACCCATGTAATAATCATACCACATTCTGAAGTCAAGCTCGCCGGCCTTCCCACCAGATCTTGGTCCATACGGAACACTCATCGTCCATTCTCCCGTCTCAGAATTCTGGGAAGACACGGTCTTACCTTTTTTGCCATCATTATCATAGATCGAATAACAATACTTGTTGAGTTCATCACCGGTAGTGGTCGTGTAGGACATGAATCTGTTGTACTTCTTCGGATCGACGGAGATATATTCAGAAGCAATGCTGCCTCCAGTCTTGGAGTCAGACACAGCGATCCTGATCGCGGCAGAGCTCATCACCCCCGTATAAGAGCTGTAATGGTCATTATTCAGGAACTTTATCGGATCAATGACAACCGTAAGGATTCCGTCAGCATCACCGGAGACGCTCTTCACTTCGAAGGTAGTTAGGCTCGCGGCCCTTGTCTGAGGGTAAGCGGCCTGACCGGACACCTGATCCACAGTGATTTTCTGAGCCGCCTCGTGAGGCATGACCTCGAACTGAAGGGTAAGATCCTTGACATAGCCGATGTTACCAACAGTAAAATACACTTCCTCAACCCTGTCGGTGTAAGTCGGAATGTAGGAGATCGACTGGATGCGGGCGGTGAGCCTGTCCTCAAGGTCCTTCACAGAGTTCTTCAGGGCGGTGAGGTCGGCGCTGATGGCCTGAACGCTCTTTTCAAGGTCGGCAACCTTGACGGTCAGGGCATCAACGGCATTCTGAACCTTTGTCACCTTGTCATCAATCGACTTGTTCACCTCGGCGATCCTGTCTGAGATTTCCTTGGTCAGCTTGCCCTCGGATGCACTGACAGCGTCGCTGATGGCCTTTTCATAGGCGGTCTTGATCTCTGTCTTTGCGGCGGCGAGGTCGCTCTCCAGTTGAGTGATCTTCTTGGCACTCTCCTCAATGGCTTTCTTGTTAGCCTCTATGGCCTTGGCGTTGGCGTCCACAAGTTTCTTCAATTCGGCGTTGTCCTTCGTCATGTCATTCGACAAGGAGGTCAAAAGACCCTCAAGATATGCCTTTTGGCCGGACAATTGTCCCTCGAGATCGTCCTTCAGCGCAGCGATCCCGGCCTCCGTGGCCGCAACGGTGCTGTAGCCAGTCAGCGTCTCGTTGACCCAATCCTTCAAGGATGCCTCCAGATTCTCGATCGCGGACTTGATCGCGGCTGTGTAGGCTGTCTCGATCTCTGTCTTGGCCGTAGAGATGGCGTTGGTGTAGGCCGCAGTCAGTGCTGTCACCTGCTCCGAGATCTTGGAATCCAGACCTGCGACGGCCGTCTCAAGATCCTTGGAGAATTTCTCCGTGAGCCTCTTCTCAAGATCGGCCACAGAGGCCTTCAGACCCTCAACGCTCCCCTTTATGGAGACGATGTCCTCCTCTATAGCCTTCTGGCTCTCAAGAGTTGAGAACGTTGCCAATGCCCAATCCTTGGCGCCGGCGATTCCCTTGTCGGCATGCTCCTTGGCCTCGGCGAGGACATTGTCGGCGTAGTCCTTAAGATCTGAGATCTTTTTCTCCAGCTGGGTGTCCTTCTCTTGAAGCGCCGCGATCGTGCCGTTCACGGCTTCCAGCTTTTTCTCCGCCTCGGTCTTCATGGCGTCGAGTCTTGCGATAATTTCGGCCTTGGCTGCCGTCAAGGCGGCCATGACCTCCTCCTTGTCCTTGGTGTCAGTGCTCCGGAGCTCATCCAGCGCCTTCGCGAGATCCGCGTTCACAGCCTCAATCTTCGTCCCGTTCTCCGCGATGGCCTTCTGAAGGTCGCCGGCGGTGCCTTCCAAGGATTTGATCATGTCCTTGAGATCCTTGTCGGTCTGCTCCAGTTCCGGAAGCGAGACGTTGATCCGGTCAATCTGCTCTGAAAGAGACTTGATGCGTGTGTTCTCGATCCGGTCAAGCTCCTCGTCAATCCGGTTGATGTCCGAGTCGTAGTTCGCGCAGCCGACAAGCAGCAGGGACACAGCGGACAGCATGATGAATATTCTTTGTCTTCTCATAAAATATTTGGGTTTGATTATTCTCGCAGGACGAAAAAGTGCGTCAAAGATAGTCATGGGTCTTGTAACATCAAATAACACAAGGTGGTAAATATCAGCACCTACCTGAAATTTACCAATTCATGTGAAAATTTACCGGCAAATTTACCACCTTGCCGGACCTCGGGCCAAACAAAGAAGGCAAAACAGTGTCTTATTTGAAGAAATTTTGTATTTTTGAGAGGAATGATGCCCTCGGGCGTAAAACGGACTTTGCTATGGACACGATTCATCAGAGATTTCCCCAGTACGATGAGGCCGGGCAGGCTCTCATCGACAAAGCGTACGCTATAGCTTCGGCGGCGCTGGCGGACGAGACGCGCGGCAACGGACACCCCTTCATCGAGCATCCGGTCAACGTGGCGCTGATCGCGGCGGACGAGATCGGCCTGCCGGCGGACTGCGTGGCGGCGGTGTTCCTCCACGAGGCGACCAGAAAGCATCCTGAGATTGATTTGCACTCTGGCGGATTCCCGGAGGATGTGTACAAAATGGTGGAGGGACTGAACAAAATCGCGACGATCAAGCCGAAAGACACACGCCTTGAGGCCGAAAGCTACAAGAAACTGATCGTGCAGTACTCGACTGACCCACGTGTGACTGTCCTGAAGATCGCCGACCGGCTGGAGGTGATGAGGCATCTGGAGATGTTCCCGAAAGCCTCCAGAGAGAAGAAGATTCTGGAGACACTGATGCTCTACATTCCTCTGGCTCACCAGCTTGGGCTATACAACATCAAGAGCGAGATGGAGGACATCTACTTCCGTTTCGCCGAGCCGGAGCAGTACCGCGCCATCACCAACAAGCTGAAAGCCACGGAAAGAGACCGCATAAGGCTGACCGATGAGTTCATCGAGCCGCTCAAGAAGACCCTTTCCGATGACGGGATCCATTACAAGCTGAAGATCAGGACCAAGACGGCATATTCAATCTGGAGGAAGATGCAGAAGCAGAAAGTGCCGTTCGAGGGGGTGTATGATGTCTTCGCAATCCGGTTCATCATCGACTGCGAGCCTGATGCCAAGACGGAGAAAGACCTCTGCTGGAAAGTGTATTCATACGTGACCGAGGAATATGAGGCCGACACCAAACGTCTGCGCGACTGGGTGACGAACCCTAAGCCGAACGGTTACGAGTCCCTGCACATCACGGTCAAGAACAAGAGCGGTGCCTATCTTGAGGTTCAGATCAGGACAAAGAGAATGGACGACGAGGCGGAGAACGGACAGGCCTCACACTGGTCCTACAAGGGCATCAAGCATGAAGCCCAGCTGGATAAATGGCTGACTTCCGTGCGCTACGCCCTTGAGCACCCACACGAAGGCAGTCCAGACGAGCTTCCGCAGCCGCCTTCCAAGGAGATATTCGTGTTCACCCCATCGGGTGAGCTGAGGATCCTGCCGGCCGGAGCCACCGTGCTGGACTTTGCCTTTAACATTCATTCAGGGCTTGGAGTGCGCTGCGCCGGAGGCCGGATCAACGGGAAGGCGGTGTCAATCAGGGAGAAACTGAAGACGGGAGATGTCGTGGACATCATGTCCGGCAAGAACCAGAAGCCGTCCTCTGACTGGCTGAACTTCGTCGTGACCTCCAAGGCCCGCAACCGCATCAGGCAGGAACTCAATGAAGAGGAATATAAGAAAGCGGCACAGGGGAAGGAACTTCTGGGCAGAAGGCTGAAGAACTGGAAACTGGAGCTGCCGGACGATGTCGTCGCTGAATTGCTGAAAAGGCTGAAATATAACACCCTCAATTCGTTCTACGCAGCGGTGGCTGACGGAGATGTCGATGTGAACGATGTGAAGAACTACATCCTCGACAGGGACAGAATCGCCGCGGAAGCCATCGAGGCGGCAAGGGAGGCCGAGGCGGAAAGGATCGAGACAAGGTCGGCCGACTGGGGTAACAGGCATTCCTCGGACGACATCCTTGTACTTAACGCACGTGACCTCAAGGGATTGGACTACAAGATGTCCAAGTGCTGCCATCCGGTGTTCGGGGACGATGTGTTCGGGTTCGTGACCAGGACAGAAGGCATCAAGATCCACCGGATCTCCTGCCCTAACGCTGCGAGGCTGATCAGCACCTATCCGTACAGAATCCAGAAAGTAAAGTGGGCTGACTCCCCTGCCGGCGGCAGTTTCCAGAGCTCGCTGAAGATCATCGCGGACATGGAGTCCTCCGTGATCGGCCAGATCACCGAGATCGTGAACACGTTCAAGGCTTCTCTGAGGACATTCAACGTCAACGAGAACCGCAGGAGCGGCACCTACGAGATCATGATGAGGATCTCCGTGCCGTCCAACATGGAGCTTGACAAGGTCATCTCCCAGATCAAGACACTCAAGCACGTGACCAAGGTCTCAAGGATTTAATTGTCACTTCGACAGGCTCAGTGACCGGACAAATCAATCCTTCCAGACTTTAAGATATTCCTGCAGGGCCCACATCTCGTCGCGGTAGCGCGCGGCCTCGCTGAAGTCCAGGTCAGCCGCGGACTTCTCCATCCTGCGCTTGTCCTCCGCGATGGTCTTCTGGATCTGCTCCCGGCTCATCGACCTGATCACCGGATCCTGAAGCACGGCGGCAAGGTCAGCCTTGACAAAGCCATCGACATAGGCCGTGTTGCCTTCCCTCTTGGAATCATGTCCAAGCCCGACGGAGACAGTGCCACGTCCAAGCTCGCTTGGATTAGGAATATATGTAGGATCGGAAACCGAATCCGCAGCGCTGACCCTTCCGCTCGGGCCGTTCTTGACACGAGGGTTGACTGCCTTATCCGACTCGCCGTAGAGTTCGGACACGAGTATATTCCTTTTGACATCAACCTGCTTCGGGGTGATGTGGTGGAGTTTGTTATATTCAATCTGCTTCGTCCTGCGGCGGTTGGTCTCGCGGATGGTCTGATCCATCGACTCGGTGACCGTGTCGGCATACATTATCACAAGGCCGTTGACGTTTCTTGCGGCTCGCCCGGCGGTCTGGGTCAACGCCCTTCCCGAGCGGAGGAAGCCCTCCTTGTCAGCGTCCAGGATCGCCACAAGCGACACTGTAGGAATATCCAGTCCCTCACGCAGAAGGTTCACTCCGACCAAAACATCGAAGAGGCCGTTCTTGAAGTCTTCGATGATCTCGACACGCTCGCCGGTATCGACATCGGAATGGATGTAGCGCACCCGGATGTCAATCTTGTCCAGATAGTCGGTCAGTTCCTCGGCCATTCTCTTGGTCAAGGTCGTGACGAGAACCCTCTCGTCCTTCTCGGCTCTCTTGCGGATCTCCTCGACAAGATCATCGACCTGATTCTTGGTCGGACGCACCTCGATCGGAGGATCCAGCAGGCCTGTAGGCCGCACAACCTGTTCGACCACAAGGCCGTCGGAGCGTTCCAGCTCATAGTCCGACGGTGTGGCGCTGACATAGACCTTCTGACCGGTAATAGAGTTGAACTCATCGAAGGTCAAAGGTCGGTTGTCCGAGGCAGCAGGAAGTCGGAAACCATATTCAATAAGGACAGACTTTCGCGCGTGGTCGCCGCCGTACATCGCCCTGATCTGCGGAATCGTGACGTGGCTCTCGTCGATGAATGTGATGAAGTCCTTCGGGAAGTAGTCTATAAGGCAGAACGGCCTCTGGCCTGGCTGACGGCCGTCCAGATAGCGGGAATAATTCTCAATGCCGGGGCAGTATCCCATCTCCTTTATCATCTCAAGGTCGTTTTCCACCCTCTGCTGCAACCTTTTGGCCTCCAAGCCTTTGCCGATCTCGTTGAAATAGTCGGTCTGTTTCTTGAGGTCATCCTGAATCATGCTCACGGCCTTGATGCCGCGCTCCCTCGTGGTCACGAAATTCGTTGCCGGGAAGATCGGAACCTCGTCAAGAGACTCGATGTGCGCACCGGTCAGCGGATCTATCAGGGACAAAGAATCAATCTCGTCACCGAAAAACTCAATCCTCACAGCCTCGTCAGAGCCTCCGAGAAAGACATCTACGGTGTCTCCACGAACCCTGAAGGTACCTCTTTTGAAATCAACTTCAGTACGACTGTAGTTGGCGTCAACCAAATGGTAAAGGAGCCTTGTCAGGCTGCGCTGCTCGCCCCTCTTGACCACAACAGACTGAGCGTGAAAATCCTCCGGGTTTCCAATACCATAGAGACAGGACACGCTGGAGACCACGATCACGTCCCGACGTCCGGACATCAAGGCCGAGGCGGCGCTGAGGCGCAGTTTGTCGATCTGGTCGTTGATGCTGAGATCCTTCTCGATGTAGGTGTCGGTTGTCGGAAGATACGCCTCTGGCTGATAATAGTCGTAGTACGAGACGAAATATTCAACGGCGTTGGACGGAAAGAAGCTTTTGAACTCTCCGTAAAGCTGCGCCGCCAGCGTCTTGTTGTGGCTGAGAATCAGCGCCGGCCTCTGAAGTTTCTCGATGACGTTCGCCATCGTGAAGGTCTTTCCCGACCCTGTCACGCCCAGCAATGTCACATCCCCCACGCCCTGACTCAGAGCCTCGCAAAGCCCTTCGATCGCCCCCGGCTGATCCCCCGACGGCTTGTATGTCGATTCCAAACGAAATTTCATAGCTTATACCTTACTCCTGTTCGCTGTTCACAAAAATAACAATATCTTTGCATATAATAAACTGAAATGAATATGAGACTGCCTGCTGAATGGGAGAGACAGAGCGGGGTGACGCTCACCTGGCCTGACGAGACGACACCTTGGTACGAACTGGAGAAGGTGCAGGAATGCTATGGACGGATCATCTCCGCGATACTGCGCTTCGAGAAGGTGATGCTGGTGACGGCTGACATCAAAGCCGTCACGAAGAGATTGACCGAACTTGGCGTGGACGCTTCCAAGATCCAGTTTCAGGAGTGTCCGATCAACGACACATGGGCGCGAGACCATGGAGGAATCGCGGTCTATGGCGACAACGGAGAGAAGTACCTCTACGACTTCGTCTTCAACGGATGGGGCCTAAAGTTCGCGTCCGACTTCGACAACGGAATCACCAAGAAGATCTTCTTTGACAGGGCTTTCGCCGATGAGGTGATGTGCGTGGACATGCGCCCGTTCGTCCTGGAGGGCGGCAGCATCGACACCGACGGTGCCGGCACTCTGATGGCCACCTCGGAATGCCTCTGCAGCGACAACAGGAATGAATATCTCACCCAGGAGGAGATCGAGGGCGAGCTCAAGCAGGCGTTCGGCCTCAAGCGCGTGCTCTGGGTGGACAACGGCAGCCTCTCAGGCGATGACACCGACAGCCACATCGACATTCTGGCGCGTTTCTGCGACCATGAGACAATCGCCTACCTAAAAAGCGACAATCCGAAAGATCCTGACTACGAGTCGTTAATGAATATGGAAGCGCAGCTTCAGTCCTTCAGGACACTTGACGGGAAGCCGTACAGACTCGTTCCGCTCCCGAAGCCGGAACAGATGTTTCTGGATGACTATCCTCTTCCGGCGTCCTACGCGAACTTCTTGATCATCAACGGAGCGGTTCTTGTGCCTGGCACCGGCTCGGAACTTGACGGGATTGTCCGCGCGAGGCTTCAGAAAGTGTTTCAGGACAGGGAGGTCATCATGATCGACTGCCGTCCACTCCTCTCCGGCCACGGCGGCCTCCACTGCGTCACGATGCAGTTCCCGGAAGGGTGGATAGAATAATAATCAGAACGAATACGACAAGGTCAAGCCGAAAGTGTGATAGAACAACTTCTTGGCATGATAGAAATCATCAAAGTTGAACATCATCCGATGCACATTGGGGCCGGCCACATTCTTGTCCACACGATATGCCACAGCATCCTCGAAATCGCCGGGCTTGCCGGTGTGTCCGCAGACAACAAGCACCACGTTAGGACTTACGGACACAAACTTGTCCCGGAAATCCTTGCCCGAAGTCTGAGGATTAATCTTAGAAGCTGTTTTGAATTGTTTGAAATGTTCTTTGAGGTGAAAAATCTTCATTTTCTTCCCGCTTCTTCAGTCAGATAGCACCGCTATCTTCCTTGGAAGAAGCGGTCGAAACTGAAGTTTTTCACTCTCAAACCTTCAAACAAACAATTCAAAACAGCTTCTTATAACTTGTGTTTTTGGCATATTCGGCGGTACGCTGCTTCAAACAGCTGTGAGTCATGGCAATAAGATAAGCCTTACTTACAAGAATCCTATCCACTGTCCAGATTTCCGCATAACCTCATCATGAATGATATTCAAGTGGAGAGTAAAGTCCTATCCTTCAATAACTTAACCGATATTACTCACCCCCGGAACAGGCAGGAGGAGGATTCGCCAAAACATTTGTTTACAAAGAGTCAGCTTCCACGGCCGCATGTGGTTTCCGCCGCTGAATCTTCGGTCACTTCGACAGGCTCAGTGACCTGAAGAGCGGGCCTCAGACTTCACTCCAAATGAAAACCTTGTCGCCCCGACGGATCTTTTTGCCGCCCGGCGTGCGAATGTCGTCCGGGAATATGACAGGAATGGAGCAAAGCGTCCCTTTCACGGCTTCTTCCGTCGGCTTTAGATCCACACGTATCTCGCTGACATTCTGCTCGATCACTCCTGTAGTCTCCCCGATGATCAGGATGTCGTCACCTTTTCTCAAGGCCTCCGACTCCACCAGCACTTCCGCGACTGAAATCCTGTCGAACCAGTTGGTGATCTTGCCGCAGTAAATCTTCTTGCGTGTGGCGTGGCTGCCATAGACATCGCTCCATTCTCCGAGTCTGGCACCTTGATAGTAACCGTCCCAGAATCCTCTGTTGAAGACCTCGGACAACTCCTCCTTCAAAGATGCAGCCAGTTCAGGTGTGTAACGTCCTTCGCAGACGGCATCCGCCGCCCGACGGTAGCACTCCGCCGTCTTTTTGACATATTCAGCGCTCCTTGCCCGCCCCTCGATCTTGAAGACCTTCACGCCTGCGTCGATGATCTTGTCCATGAACTCAATGGTACACAGATCCTTGGGCGACATGATGTACTTGTTGTCGATGTTCAGTTTCGTGCCGGTCTCCAGGTCCGTGACCTCGTAGCCCCTGCGGCAAAGCTGGTAGCAAGCGCCTCTGTTGGCCGAAGCCCCGTAGGTTTGGAGGCTCAGGTAACACTTCCCCGAAACCGCCATGCAGAGAGCTCCGTGGGCGAACATCTCAATCCGGACCAGATCGCCGGAAGGGCCTTTGATTCCCTCATTTACAATGGCTTCATGAATATCCTTGACCTGATGCAGGTTGAGTTCCCTGGCCAGCACGATCACGTCGGCAAACTGAGAATAGAACCGCAGCGCCTCGACATTCGACACGTTGAGCTGGGTCGAGATGTGCACCTCCAGCCCGATCTTCCGGCAATATGTGATCGCCGCCATGTCCGAGGCGATGATTGAGTTCACTCCCGCCGCCTTGGCCGCGTCCAGAGCCTCCCGCATCGGGGCGAGATCATCCCCGTAAAGGACGATATTCAGAGTCATGTAGGTCTTGACTCCATATTCCCGGCAGATCTCCACGATCCTCGGCAGGTCATCCGGAGTGAAATTGTTCGCCGAATGCGAACGCATGTTGAGGTTGCCCACCCCGAAATAGACGGAGTCGGCCCCGCCCTGTACCGCGGCGTACAGACATTCGAAATTGCCGGCCGGCGACATTATCTCAAGTTCCTTCTTGTCCATTGTCTCTGAATATTATTCCTCAAAATTAATCCATAAAATCACCAAACACAAATTTCCTGTCTCCTTTTGTTCACAAAACCATGTTCAAATCCAGATATTTTCGCTAATATTGCAAATTGTGGCGGACAAATTCCGTGACACAATGACACTATGCGACTTAAAATAACCCTTGAATATTTCACCACTCCGGGAGAGGAACTGATTCTGGTTCTCTCCGACGGAAAATCAATAGCGATGGAATATGTTGCCGGAGGACGCTGGGAGGCTTCTTTGGAGATGCCTTCCAAGGCTGCGGAGCTTGAATATTCATTTGAACTTCATCGTGACGGGCAGTGTGTGCGCCGCGAGTGGGGGCGCCATTCGGTCCCTGAGCCTGTGGTTCGACAGGGCTCACCAACCATCGAAGGGGCCGGCGCTTCGACATGCTCAGCGACCGGCGCCCTTGAAATCCGCGACCGCTGGCAGGACCGTCCCGAGGATTCCCCGTTCTGGACCAAGGCTTTCACCGATGTGATTTTCAAGAGAAAGCAGTACTCGGCAAAGCGTTCCGGCAATGTGACATTCACCGTTCCGTGCGCGCGAATCCGTAAGGATGAGGTTTTGGCCATCACCGGCAGCGGCAAACGTTTCGGAGAATGGACGAAATTCGTTCCTCTGTCATGTTGCTCCGCCCCGATGTGGACCGTGACCCTTGATGTGAAAGCACCTTTTGAGTATAAGTTCGTTATCCTTGACGCAAAGTCCGGAGTCCCGAAGACTTGGGAGTCTGGTCCGAACCATCTTTTCGCCGATGTTCCGGCAAAGGGTAATTCCTTAGAAATCAGAGATTTCATTCCAAAGTTCGAGACCAAGCCTTGGCGCGGGGCCGGCACTGCCATCCCTGTCTTCTCCCTCCGCAGCGAGACAAGCTTCGGCGTGGGCGAGTTCAAGGATCTCAAGAAACTGGTTGACTGGGCCGCGCTCACAGGCCAGGGCATCATCCAGCTCCTGCCGATCAACGACACCACGATGACAGGAACATGGACGGATTCCTACCCTTACAACGCCAACTCGACATTCGCCTTGCATCCGCTGTTCATACATCTGCCTGACGCCGGGGTCAAGGACGACAAGGGATATAAAGTCCTCCAAAAAGAGCTCAATGCTCTTCCTGTTGTTGATTATGAAAGGGTTAACAAAGAAAAGAATCGCCTTTTGAAAGAAGCCTTCGAGACTGGCGGACAAGAGGTCATGTCTGGAGCGGCCTACAAGAAATTCTATTCCGCCAACAAGGACTGGCTCGTTCCTTACGCCGCTTTCTGTGCGCTCAGGGACATCAACGGTACGCCGGAGTTCGGGAAATGGAAATCCCTTTCTGAATATTCAGAAACCAAGGTCAAGTCATTCTGTCGCAGGCACAAGAGCGATACGGATTTCTACTGCTACGTCCAGTTCTGCCTTGACGCTCAATTGAAGGAGGCTGTTGAATATGCCCACTCGAAGGGCGTGGCCATCAAGGGCGACCTTCCGATCGGAATCAGCCGCACGAGTGTGGACGCCTGGCAATTTCCGCATCTGTTCAACCTTGACTCTCAGGCCGGGGCACCGCCTGACGCTTTCGCTGCCGATGGCCAGAACTGGGGTCTTCCGACCTACAACTGGGAAGAGATGGCCAAGGATGGCTACGCCTGGTGGAAAGCAAGGCTCAGAAAGATGAGTGAGTATTTCGACGCGTTCCGGATTGATCATATTCTTGGATTTTTCCGCATCTGGGAGATTCCGATGGGAGTCAAATCGGGATTGCTGGGACATTTCAACCCTGCGCTCCCGTACTCCGCCGATGAACTCCATAGCCGTGGCTTCAATCCTGATTCTCAGTTGTTTGTGCCGGATCCGCATCGTGATGGATGGTATCATCCGCGCATCGCCTCGCAGAACACCGAGGACTATCAGAGGTTGAATGATTCTTTGAAGAATGCCTACAACGATCTCTACAACGATTTCTTCTACCATCGCCACAACGGTTTCTGGAAAGAATGCGCGATGAGGAAACTGCCGGCGCTTCTGGACTCCACCGGAATGCTGGCCTGCGGAGAGGATCTGGGCATGATTCCGGCCTGTGTCCCGGAAGTGATGAAGGAACTGCACATCCTTTCGCTTGAGATTCAGAGGATGCCGAAGTCTCCTCAGAAGACATTCGACGAGCCGTGGACATATCCTTATCTGTCAGTCTGCGCGACCGGCACGCACGACACATCCACTTTGCGTGGCTGGTGGGAGGAGGACCGAACGATGTCCGAGCGTTTCTTCCACGAGATTCTTCACTGCAATGGGACGGCTCCGTACTTCTGCGAACCGTGGATCTGTGAACGGATTGTAAACCAGCATCTGAACTCGCCTTCGATGCTGTGTGTCCTCCCGCTTCAGGACTGGATGTCCATCGACGGTGAGGTCCGTTACCAGGGCAAGCCGGAGGATGAGCGGATCAACATCCCGGCCATTCCCCGCCACTACTGGCGCTGGAGAATGCACATAACCCTTGAGGATCTCCTGTCCCGCACCGATTTCAACCGCACCATCCACGATCTCATTTCAGATTCCGGAAGAGGTTAGACATCGGTTCAAGACGCTCAAGAAAAAGAAATTCCCGAATTTTGCACGTTACCAAAATTCGGGAATTTCTTTTTCTCTGAGCGTTAGGATTAGACGTTAGGAACATGAAAAAAATAAGTTGCTTCAGATTAAGAGAAGATTTTCGAGGATAGATCTTTTTTTGAAGAAGGAGTGTGCCGGTGGCACATGACTGATGAGAAAAGAGATATATACCGAAAAGATTCCTTAAGATGATGCAGGTTATTTTTTGAATGTTACTTAATAATGGCATAGGCCTTAAAAATCTTGTCGCAGAGGTTGAATATTCGTAAATTTGATGTCTTAAATACAATTATTCAGTATGGCAAACATTGGTAACCCTTTCACTCCTGTCGGGAAAAAGGTGGTTCTCTGCGGATCCGGGGAACTCGGAAAAGAAATCGCGATCGAGCTTGAGCGCTATGGCGTGCACGTCGTGGCTGTGGACAAATATGCTAATGCTCCTGCTATGCAGGTGGCGCAATCGTCTCATGTCCTGTCAATGCTTGACGGTGACGCTCTCGCCAAGATGATTGAGGAAGAGAATCCTGATCTGGTCATCCCTGAGGTCGAGGCCATCGCTACCCAGAAGCTGATCGAACTCGAAAAGAAAGGCTACACTGTAATTCCTACAGCAAAAGCCACTTACCTGACGATGAACAGGGAGGGCATCAGACGCCTTGCGGCAGAGGAACTCGGGATTCCTACCTCAAGGTATGAGTTTGCCCAGACGGAAGATGAGTTCAGGGCCGCCGTGGGACGGATCGGTTTCCCGTGTGTGGTTAAACCGGTGATGAGTTCTTCCGGTCACGGCCAGAGTGTGGTACGTAATGAGTCTCAGGTCGCCGAAGCTTGGAGAATTTCCCAGGAGGGCGGACGTGCCGGTGGCGGGAAGGTCATCGTTGAGGGCTTTGTGGATTTTGACTATGAGATCACTCTGCTGACAGTCCGTCACTGCGCAGGAACAACTTTCCTCAAGCCTGTGGGGCATCATCAGGTTGATGGCGATTACCGTGAGTCCTGGCAGCCTCAAGGGATGAGTGCGGCGGCGGAGAAGAAGGCCCAGGAGATCGCGGGAAAGATAACTGGCGCTTTGGGAGGCTACGGAATATTCGGAGTCGAGCTTTTCGTCAAAGGTGAAGACGTGATCTTCAGCGAAGTATCTCCAAGACCGCATGACACCGGAATGGTTACGATGATCTCGCAGGACATGTCTGAATTCGCACTCCATGCCCGCGCGGTTCTGGGTCTTCCTGTTCCGGAAGTACGTTTCTACGGACCGTCCGCTTCGAAGGCAATTGTCGTCGAGGGCGACACAACTGAATATGAGTTTCAGAATGTTGACAAGGTTCTTGAAGAGCCCGGAGTGCAAGTCAGATTCTTCGGGAAACCGGAGATCAGAGGGCACCGCCGCGTCGGAGTCATCCTCGCCACGGACGAGACTGTCGAGAAGGCTCTTCAGAAAGCCGAGAGAGCATATTCAAAACTTAAGGTGAAAGTCTATTAGGAATATCTTGCCTTGGGTATCATGCAAGTTTTGCCATGACATCTTCCCATACCTTGAGTCTGCCTGTCTCGTTGAGGATTTCGTGCCGCATTTCAGGATAGAGATGAAGGTCTGTGTTCTTGTAGCCCAGTCGCTCCATCAGGTCGGCGGCCTTGCCGATCGCTTTGTCGGAGATCCGGCATGGATCCTCTGCCCCGGAGATGAAATGTACCGGAAGACTTGGGTTCGACATCTTCCAGCCTTTCGGACTGTAGCAATCCTTCATCAGATCCAAGAGGTTCTTGAAACCATTGACAGTGAATGTGAACATGCAGTAAGGGTCATTGTGGTAGGCCTCAAGCGTGTCCTTGTCAGAGCATACCCATGCGGATGGATAGCCCTCGTCTTCGAAAGGCTTGTTGAAGGAAGCGAACGACAGATTCTGGAGTAGAGGCGAGCGGTAATGTCCTCCTTTGAACAGTCCTATAAGGCTGGCCAGCAGACGTCCCGCACCGCCGGCAGGATTGTAGCTCGGGCAGCCGCACACGAATAGCGTGTCGATGCTGTCATCGTAACGCTTTGTGAACGAGCGCACGGCCATGGAACCCATGCTGTGTCCGAAAAGAGTGTACGGCAGAATGGGATAAGAGGCCTTGATCTCATTCTGAACCAGACGGATGTCCTCCACAAGAGCCCTCCATCCACCTTTGTACATATACCCCAAATCCTCTTCGCTCCGGACGGTCTCGCCGTGTCCCCGATGGTCGTGGACAGCGCAGATGTACCCGTGCGAGGAAAGGTATTCCATGAAAGGAACATATCTCTCCTTGTGCTCGCACATCCCGTGCACGATCTGCACAATGCCTTTGGGCTCGCCGGCAGGCTCGCTGATGAGCATCGCCAATTGCAACCCGTCTGATGACGCCTCGATTTTCCGCTTTAGCATATTCATTGATTTTTAGATTGCTCTGTCTTCCATGGCTTTCGCCAAAAAACAGATTACTGCATATCGTATGCCTTGACATCGACAGATTGTGTTTGGCGGAACTTCCCGAATCTCCAGTACACGCGGAACGTGTAGCTTCTGCCGAGTCTTTCAATGTAGTTATGTTGCACAAAGTTGTCGTACTGGATCACACTTCTTTTCAGCCCTCCTTTGTGGAGAACGTCAGAGGCTGAGATTGAGACTCCTATGTGCGGACGTTTGAAGTACCTTGAGAGAAAGATTTCTCCTCTTGGCTCCATGATGAGTCTGGATGTCTGGACTGATGCCAGCGAAGGCATGATCTGAAGGGTTCCGTTCAGTTCAAACCATTCGGGATGCCAATTGACAGAGGTGAGGACCGACGGAGAGCTGAAAGTGTTCTTCCGGCCGGAAGGCAGTGTGGTGGTTGTCTTTTGATATGATGCGATGATGTTTATGCTCAATTTTTTACAAGGTGTCAAATTGGTCATGACCCTTATCCCGAAACTCTCAGAACCTCCAATATTGCAGAATGTGCTGGTGGCTACCCCGCTTTCATCAGTCGTCACTATTCTGGAAATCATGTCGCTGGTGTTTGAGTACGAGGTGGAGACAGACAAACCGCGCATCCATTTCAAGGCCGGATTCAGCATGTAGTTAAGGGAGTACATGTCAGTCCTCTCGCCTTTCAGGTCCGGATTTCCTGTCCGAATGTTGTAAGGGTTTGTCCGGTCCTCGTAGGGATTGAGCTGATTGATGCCCGGCCTTTGCACCTTGGTGGCGTAGGTTAATCCTAAACTACTCCGTTTTATACGCCAATTGAGGCCAAATGTGGGGTTCAGATTGAATGTGCTGTAATCAAGCGGAGAAGTGGTTGAACCGTTGAGAAAGTCGCCGGAATTTGAGAGGTACTCGCTGTTGAGAGACAACATGTAGCCCAGCTTTTTGTTGAATGCCTCTCCTAAGGCCGTCACATTGGCAAAGCAAACTTGCTGGTGATAGTCCAGACCCTCGATGTTCATTGGGGAAGAGGATTTGTTTTTATAGAACCTGTTGTAGTAGCCTCCATCCATCTTGAAAGAGGATGTGATGAGTCGGCTCGTCAGCAAGTTCCTCAATTCGAGCGATGCTTTCGCTCGGTGCTCCTTCATTCCGGAAGATGAAAACAATGAATAAGTCTCATAAGTCTCGTCTGATTCCCTCCATGAATCTTTGTAGGCATATTCAATGCCCCATTGATTCTTTTTCCTGCCTCTGATTCCAGTCGGAGCACCGAAATATCCGGTCAGACGCAGGACCCCGTTAAATCTGAATGGAGACTTGGATGAACCGACAGCGGTTGTCAGGTCTTTGTCCTTCATTGTGCCAGCCATGTCGTAAATAGTGGTTCTGGATTCGCTGAAGGATGTGGCATCGCTGTAGGAGGTGTTCAATGAGGCGTTGAACCGGATGCTTTCATTCGCGAAAGTTCTGAAGAAGTTCGACTTGATGTTGTGGGTTTGAGATTTGTCCCGATGGGATTGGCCGCTTTCTATCCTGCCGGTCTGACTGGCCGGATCGGTCATTTCCCTGACACTTTCGTCCTTGAGCGACGGGGCTTTGTCGTAGGAATAGTCATAGCCGAGCCCGATGCCGATCAGAGGTGTGTTGATCACCAAGTCGGCAGATGGATTATGCCTGTTTTTCGTGGTTGAGGTCATCTCAAGGTTTGAGGCGAATCCGTACGGAAGAGCCTTGGACAGAGAGATGAGCAGGATTGGTTTGTCGTTGTTGTACTCGATGTCTCCCGGCAGCACCACTTCCACCTGCTTCATGTGGTCGGCCTTGATGAACTCCATCGGGTATTGTCTGCGTTCGTTGATGAGGCCGCTTTCCGCATTGTCGATCAGAATCTTTGAGATGTTCTCGTTCTCGAATTTAAGTTTGCCGTTGGAGGCGGCCATCCGCAGTTCCGGAATGCGGGAGATCATCTCGGTCATATTGATCTTTGACGCGTCGGGGTCTTTTGACACGTCGTAGGTGATTCTGGTCCCTTTGCGGTTTATGAGAGACTTGGATTCGATCCCTGCGGATGCGATTTCCTCTCCGATTTCCAGATATATATTCCCAAAATCCACGTCCTCTCCGATGACTTTCAGGTCCAGAACTTTGGATTTGTGTCCTGTGTTCTCTACAAGAACCTTGTAAGTCCCGTCATTAACTTCGAAATTGAATATCCCGTCTTCCAATGTGATCGTTCTGGCGGCCCTTTCTCCTGTCACACGTGTCACATGGATCTTACAAAGGGCGAGAGGCGTTTCTTTTTTCCGCCCCTCCTCCAGAATTCTTCCTTTGACATGTCGTTTCCCGTTTTCTGGATTATTTGCCGTCAATGATTTACCGCCTCCTCCGATGACGATTCCGGCCGCGTCACCTTTCGCCGCTTGGGATGTCGAGCCTTGACTCTCTTTCTCATCGTTAGGCCGTAATGCGACCTCTCCGACCGGCAGATCTTTCCCTGCCACCTCAATCTTGACCCGACGGAGGGAAAAACCCTTTTTGAGAACCATCAATGAATATTCCCCCGAAGCCACCTTGACAGAAAAGGTTCCGTCATTACCTGAAACGACTCTGGCAACCTCTTTCCTGGACGCGTCTCTGACAAGGATCGTCGCCTCCGCCAAAGCGCTGTCTCTCCCCTCGACCTTCACAACTCCCGAAACAACATATTCAGTGGTGTTCTGTGAATATGCTTTCCCGGTCGGCAGGAGTGCAAGCACGATCAGGAACAACACTGCACTGAATGCCTTTTTGCTAACCTTTATAATCCCCATCGCTTTGGCAAAAATGGTAGATGACGTCGGTAAAGCTATCTACAGTATATAGACTGGAGTAGTACAATGCGTCTGCCTCATTAAAACTTATGCCAAAGAATCCCTCGCATTCCAAGATCAGTTGCAGCATGTCAAATGAGTCAAGGCCAAGGTCTTCCATTAAAAGCATATCGTCTTGAATATAACCTTCCTCGACATCAAGAATTTCAGAGATCATTATCTTTATCTCCGCTTTGACTTCATCTCTTGAGTAATTATAAGGCGATTTGTCGGCATTTTGAATAACGATTGGTGGGTTAGAAACACCTGTCGCTTTTGACTCATTTGCCGCAGCCATTGACATCATGATGAATGCTGACAGTGTAATGTATTTGATTTTCATAAAGTGGTAGAATTAATTATTTCGCTAAAGATAGTTATTTTTTAAGGATTATGACTTGATGATTGATTTCAGTTTGGGCCATAAATCAATTTAAAATTTTTCTTTTGGTCGAATTTATTTGCGAATTTAGGGAATAAGCCTACATTTGTTCCGAAAATTACAATAAAATTCGACTAAATGAAAAGAATGATTGTACTTGCAGCGGCCATTTGCGCCGCCGCTTTCACCGCCAAGGCTGGCGGCTATGTCACGAACACTAATCAGAATGTGGCGTTCTTGAGGAACCCGGCGCAGAACGCCGTGATAGGAGTTCAGGGAGCATATTTCAATCCGGCAGGAATCGGATTCATGGACAATGGATGGCATTTGGCGTTCGATGTCCAGACGGCACTGCAGAGGCGTTACACGACATCTACTTACGAGCCGCTCAAATACGGTGTGGACAACGAGGGCAGAGGGTACAGGAAATACACCGGCAAGTCCTTCGTGCCGGCTCTTCCGCATTTGAGCCTAGCTTTCAAGCACGACAATCTGTTCGCGTCATTCCATTTCGGAGTGGTCTCCGGAGGCGGCAAGGCGAAGTATGATCAGGGGCTCGGATCGTTCGAGGCTCCGGTCGCGATGATGCCGGCGCTGATCAATAATTTGGCTGGCTCCCAGATGGTTACCGGCTACGATGTCGATGTCAACCTGACCGGAGAACAGTACAACTTCGCGGGCCAGCTGAACATCGGCTACAAGATCAATCCGCAATGGAGCGTCTCCGCCGGCGTGCGTCTTAACTACATTTCCAACTACTATCTCGGAAGCCTGAGGAACATCCAGTTACAGTTCGGAGGCCAGATGCTTCCCGCAGCGAATGTGCTGGGCGCGGCTGTGTCAGCGATCTCCGGAGGACTGATCCCGACTGAAACCGCTGTCGGAATGGTCGGCGGACTTGTAAGCGACAAGGAACTTGACGCACATCAGAAAGACATCGCCTGGACTCCGGTCCTTTCGGTGGACTACAAGACCGGCAAGTTCAATTTCTCGGCCCGCTACGAGTTCAACACGAAAGTACGCCTGAAGAATGACACAAAGGCGAACACCACAGGAATATCCCAGTTCGATGACGGCAAGGAGATCGCCGCCGACATCCCAGCCAACATCAACATCGGTGCGGAATATTCAGTCAAGCCGAATTTCAGGGTCGCTCTCGGCGCCAACTACTATTTCGACAAGCAATCGAAGCAGTACAACAACGAGACCGGCCTTAACGATAAGCAGAACTATCTGAAACACAATTCATTTGAAATTCTCGGCGGACTTGAGTACGACCTCAGCGATGTCGTGACCCTCAGCATCGGCGCCAACAGCAGCACATTCGGCTTCGGCAACGACGCGAAGTACATCTCCGACCTCAGCTACACCACCAGTTCAATCTCGGGCGGCCTCGGCGCAAGGTTCCACGTCAGCCCGAAAGTCGCCATTGATTTGGGAATATACAAGACGTTCTTCATGCACTTCACCAAAGAACAGGCTGACTACGGCGGAAACGGAGCCCTGATCGCCGCGAAACTCTCCCCGGTCCTCGGCCAGTTGGCCCCGGCGGTTCCCGGCCTTGCCGAGAAACTCGATGTCAAGAACCTCCAGATCCCCGGTCAGGATGACTTCTACCGTACAAGTATCGTCGGCGGCATAGGCGTGACCTTCAAGTTCTAGTGAAGCCACGTCGAAGCCTCCTGATTTGAAATCTTTGAATATGTCTGCCGTCATAGGCGGGCATATTCAAAGTCCGTGGCGGATAATTTATTAATACACAATTAATTAAAAGGGTATCCTCACTGCCGAAGGGCACACCTTACTAAAACACTTATTATAAAGATGTTAGCCTCCACACATCTGAATCTGAGGGATTATTCGTAAATTGCGGATAATATGGAAAAGGTCAGAATCTGGTGCGGAGGTGAGGATGCGCTTCCGACGGTTTACATGCATTCGGTGGCCGGGGACGGTCACTGTGTCTGGGAAGCGTGCCGGCGAATTGGTTGTCCGGACTTTAATCTGGTGTCCATCTACGATTTTGATTTCGATGGAGACCTGACACCATGGCCGGCCCAAGGGGTTCGTAAAAGACAGCCTCCATTCAAGGGAAACGCAAAGAGTCATCTGGCCGAGATGCTGGACAGAATCATGCCGGAAGCGGAGGACCTGTTGCCAGCCAAGCCGCTCTACAACGCACTGGCGGGATATTCATTGGCAGGACTTTTCGCCCTCTGGAGCGTCTGGCAGACTGACCGTTTCACACGGCTCGCCTGTGGCTCCGCATCTTTCTGGTACCCAGGGTTCCTTGAATATGCCGTCTCGCACCCGATGGTCAGACAGCCGGACTTCGTCTCCCTGTCGCTTGGAGACAACGAAAGCGACACCCGGCATCCTGTCATGAGTCAGGTCGGGAAATGTACGGACAAGGTTCTGGAACTTCTTACCGAGCGGAACATTCCGTATTGCTTCGAGATAAATCCCGGCAACCATTTCACCGAACCGGACCTGCGCCTCGCCAAGGCCATCTCACGGATGCTGGCCGGGCAAAATTCCATAAAAGACTGACAATCAGCAAGTGAACATTCACCTATTGATTTCTAAGCAGTAATATATTCACTCCCTCCCGTTTCGACCGGCAATAAACTGTAATCAGCAATAGAACAGCAAATCGCGCATCACGCCAAGAGTGACGCGCAGGGGCAATACTAGGAGATAAAGAAGTAGCGGCGAGCTTGCCTCTCCTGTGATCTGAGTACCAAGAGAGACGCGCAGGGCAATGCAAGGAGATATAGAAGTAGCGGCGAGCTTGCCTCTCCTGTTATCAAAGTACCAAGAGAGACGCGCAGGGCAATGCAAGGGACCGGTGGGGAAGAAACTTGAGACTGAGGTGGAATATTCATGAAGAATATTGCGGGAAGGCGATGCAAGGAACGGTTATTGCTGGATTTGGTGATTGGTTTATCCACGCGGCGGGCAATAGCCGCTTGAATGAATATATTCACTGAAGGCAATTGCCTGCCTGATTACAAAAGAGATCATGAACAAGACAGCAAGAAAAGTTGTGCTTTCAGTGATGGCGGCGGCCATGCTGATGTCGTGCGGCACAGCGAAGAAGAGCGGACAGAGCAACATCGGAGAAACCAGCAGAGAAGAAGACATAGAGAATATAGACAGTGACTTTTTGATTCTTACGGACGGGCAGAGAGATCTTTTGACGAAGAACAACACTTTCGCGCTCAACCTGTTCAACAAGGTTTCCGGAATGGATTCCGGAGTGATCTCACCGCTGAGCGTCACCGGCCTCATGACGATGCTTGCAAATGGTGCGGACGGAGAGACCAAACAGGAGATTCTGAACGCTCTCGGATTCAGCGGAGCCTCGATGGACGAGATCAACGCGCTCTACAGCTACATCATCAAAAAGGCCGGAAAGTTGGATCCAGCCACAACGGTCAGCATCGCGGACTACATCGCCGTCAACAAGAACTACAAACTGAACGAAGAGTTCACGCGGACAATCAACGACTGGTTCAAGGCCGAGATCCAGAACCTTGATTTCACTTCGAAAAAGACAACCGGCATCATCAACGGCTGGTGCTCAGACCACACGGACGGGATGATTCCTAAGATCATCGACAACGTCGAGCCGAGCGCCGTGGCCTACCTGATGAACGCCATCTACTTCAACGGCTCATGGGCTGAGAAGTTCGACGCGATGGACACCAAGCTTGAGCGGTTCAAGGGCTACACCCGTGACATCAAGAAAGTCCGGATGATGCACAGGAATGATGAATGTCTCTACACCGCCAACAAGACTTACTCCGCCGTCAGGATTCCTTACGGCGACGGCACATTCTCGATGACGGTACTTCTGCCTAACGAGGACAAGTCGATTCAGGAAATGATGAAGGTACTCAGCGCCAAGGAGATTTCGAAGATCCGTCAGAACATGGAGAACTGCAAGGTGGACCTCAAGCTGCCTAAGTTCACGACCGAGGTCGAGCAGCCGCTCAACGACATCATCTCCAGTCTCGGAGCGTCCACGATGTTCAAGCCGTCAGCTGATTTCAGTAAGATGGCGGACGGGAATATGTTCGTCTCCAAGATGTTGCAGAAGGCCAGGATCGAGGTGAGCGAGGAAGGCACCAAGGCCGCCGCCGTCACCGCCGCGATCATGACCATGTCCGCCCTCGCCCCTGAACCTCGTACAGTTGAGTTCCACGCCGACAGGCCGTTCGTGTACTTTATCAGCGAGTCCCGCACCGGCGCGATCTACTTCATGGGGCAGTTCACCGGCAGCGAGATCTAAGTCTATTCCAGGTTCATGTTCATTCTCTAAAGTGTCAACCATTAGGGAAGTTAAATAATTACACGCCAAATTTCCAAATATAAATCCGCCATTTTTCCAAAAAAATATTCAAAAAGTTAGGTGGAGAAAAGTTGATTGAGAACGGTGCAAAAACCTTAATGGCACTTTCAAATATCATAGACACCTCCCGAATGAAAGCCCCTGCTTTTTGTATGGTGCTGACAGGGGTCGGCATAGCCGTCCACGTGCCATGTAAAATGAAAGCCCCTGCTTTTTGTATGGTGCTGACAGGTGTTGGTGACTTTGCCTATAAACGAACAGATGGAGTGTATGTTGTGCCGATTGGATGTTTGAGATCATAAGTTTTGCCTTATCATTCTATAGGGGTTACTACATCATATAATCCGCCACACGGTTCCACTGCTCATCAGATACCGCCAAACTGGTTGAAACACAATCTGATTGTTTATTACGATAAACAAACTAGTATTGAATTTGTTTATCGCAGTAAACATATAGTATTTTCAAAAGGTCAATACATGAATGGCGAACCTTTCACGTATAGTGCCGGACATTCTTGGACTTTTGTGAATACACTCACACTCTTAGAACCGTAAATGGTTTTTATCGAGTTAAGGTTCCGTCAGACACATCCTTTTCAGATTAGAGACAAAGCACTGTGCAGAGGTTTGTCATGTCATATATAGTTGGCGGGAACGGGCATACCTGCCCGATGGGGCAGCAGCTAATATTGATGTTCCGAACAGTGCTTTCACAACATGAGTAAGGAACAACGAACTGCGTCTCAAGTGGCGACACAGCCGATAGCTGTTCCACTCAATTGCAAATGTCCTATAATTAACAAAACATCTACAAATGGACAGATAGGGGAATATGTATATGTACGATCCGCCTCAGCGGCCGGAGGTGCGGCGGGCGTCGAGGGCGCGTTGGAACTCGCGGGCGTTGCGGTTGTGTTCGGAGAGGGTGGAGGCGAACTTGTGGGTGCCGTCCATGGCGGCGCTGGCGCAGAAATAGAGGTAGCCGTGGCGGTCCGGGTTCAGGACGGCTTCAAGACTGGCTTTGTCCGGCACGCAGATCGGGCCGGGAGGAAGGCCCTCATGAAGGTAGGTGTTGTACGGCGAATCGAACTCCAGATGCTTGAACAGGATCCTGTTCAGAGTGTAGCCGTAGCAGAAAGCCACGGTAGGGTCGGCCTGGAGACGCATTCCAAGATGCAGACGGTTCAGGTAAACGCCGGCGATGGAGGGATACTCAGGAGCATAGTTCGACTCGCTCCTCACTATGGAGGCCACGATCGAGACCTGTTTCGGGGTCAAGCTCTGACCCTCGGCCTTCGCGACATTCTCCGCCGTCCAGAACGCATCGTAAGCGCCTTTCTGCTTGTCCAGAATGTCCTTCATGGAGGCTGTCCAATAGACCTGATAGGTGTCAGGCATAATCAGCGAGAACACCTCCGACGGAGTGAAGCCGTAACCGGCAAGCAACAATGAATCATTCAACGCATCCGCAACCTCGGCGGAATCCAGCATCATCTGGTTGGCGATCTTGCGGGCGATCCTGCCCTTAAGCCTCATCGTGCCGGAAAGCACAAGGTTCACGGGCGACTGCCAACCGTTTTTCAGCATACGGATAACATAAATGCTCGGCTTGCTTTTCTCCACGACATAGTGTCCCGGCTTCAAATCTCTGTCCGACAACTCTTCCCGAACGACACGAGCCAGACTGCGATGATTGATTACAATGCTGTCCGGAATCTGTGCAAGCACATCAGCAACAGTCATTTCGGGACGGACATACAAATCAGCCTTTCCGGAGAAATTTGGCTTGCGGTTGTCAGCATACCACCGTCCACCGACAGCCCCAATAACCACGACCAGCACCAATGCCGCGACCAAAACCACAAATTTCCAAGTCTTCATCTCTTCTTCATCTTCTTGCCGCGAAGGATGATCGTGTCACCCTCGCGAGGTTCATAACCGGCTGAGAATCCGTTCATCTTCATCACACTGGACATCTTGACGGCAAACCGCTGGCAGATGTCACGCAGAGACTCCTCATCCTCGCCCACAATGTACTTGTCAAGTCCCTTCTCAGCCTGGTTCTTCTTCGCCTGCAGATAGACAACCGTGCCAGGCAGAAGTGTCTCCGAGCGAAGCAAATCATTGAATCTCAACAATTCATTAAGGTAGAGATGGTACGACCGCGCGATGCTTGAATATGTCTCCCCTTCCACCGAGGTGATGAACGGAACCCCGTTTCGGGAATATGCCTCCCTGGTCAACGAGAAACTGAACACCTCGCATTTGCTCTTGTCAATTTTCTTGGGTTCTTCCAAAGACAATGGGGAAGCAGGAATGACATCGGAGACTTCCTCGGCCTTCTGACGCTTTTTCCGTGCCTTGCGGTTTCGCTTCTCCTTACGCGCCTTTTCCTTCTTGACCGTTGCCGGTTTCTTGCCGGAAGACACCTTTGGATCACCGGACGAAACCTCTTCAACCTTATTGCCCGAGGCCTCCACCATGCGCTCCACCCCCTCGGTGGTCATGGTGTCATATTCATAAAGTTTATAATCCTCGATGTACTTGATGAGCTTCGCCGGGTAGCCGGGGTCGGTGGCGTAGCCGGCTTTCTTCAAGCCGTAGGCCCATGCCTTGTAATCCGTCGTCGGGTAATCGAAAAGGAACTTGTAGCGGTCCCTGTAGCGCAGGAAGTCTGAATGATCCTGAAAAGACTCGTCAGCCGAGTCATAGACCCGGAAGCACTCCCCTCTCGCGTCATCGTCATAGCGCATCGACTTGCCCTTCCAATCCTTGTGGCATTTGATACCGAAGTGGTTGTTGCCTTCCGTGGCCAAGGACGACAGGCCGTAACGCGACTCAAGGATTCCCTGAGCCAACGTGATGCTTGCCGGAACCCCGCTGCGGTACATCTCCCGGACCGCAGTAGGCGCCCATTTCTGAATATACCGTTCCTGCGGCGTGCCCTGTGCCCAAGCGGCCACCTGGCACAGAACAAGACTTATGAATATAATAACCTTTCTCATCTGAATATTTACAATCTTTAAGGATCCTTGCCAAATACGCAGCGGTGTAAGTTTTGCCGCTTACTGACTACAGAATGTAAATATAATGAATTTTCGCTGACGGAATACCTATTGAACGCCAATCTGACAACATCTCAGCCAAATTTAACCAAAGGGACATCGAAGACATCCCCGTCATTGGCCGCACACGTCTCCGGAAATACGCTCCTGCATTCCGCCTCGTACTGAGAAACGTTCTTGCACCGTGAGGAATAATGCCCGATAACGAGTTTTTTTACACCGGCGTCCAACGCGCATTGCGCGGCCTGAAGAGTTGTGGAATGATGACGTTGGGCAGCCTGGTCCGCCAACTCAGCCGTGTATGTCGTCTCGTGATAGAGCAGATCCACTCCTTTCACCCAGGAAGACAGTTCCGGGAACGGAGCCGTGTCACTGCAATAGGCGAAAGAGCGGGGAACGTACGGCCTGTAGCCAAGTTCCTCGAACGGAAGCACCTCGGTGGTGCCGTCAGGATATTCACGAACCACATCCTCGCCACGCTTGACCGCGCCGATTTCGGTGAGTGAGAGGGCATATTCATCAATCTTCCATTTTTTGACATTCATCTGAGGCTCCTTTTCGCGGAACAGCCAGCCGAAGGTTTCGATCTTATGGTTGAGCGGGAAGGCATAGACTTCCAGAGACTTGGTGTGGAAGATCATTTCGGGAGCCTTCATATTCATAGGAATATGCCGGATCTCGAACGGGATTCCTTCGCCGTAGTAGGAAAGGAAGAATTTCAGGATCGGGCCGAAATTCACCGGAGCATAGATGTTCAGCGGAGTCATGCGGGAAAGCATTCCCATTGTGGACAGCAGACCGAAAATTCCGAAGACATGGTCGCCGTGGATGTGCGAGATGAAGATCGAGTCTATCTTCATCGGAGAGATACGGCACTCCTGAAGGCGCGTCTGCACACCCTCGCCGCAGTCAATTAAAAATGAGCGCCCATGTACGGAAAGTACCTGAGCGCTCTGATTTCTTCCGGGGCCGGGCTTGGCCGAAGCCGTGCCCAACACCGTCAAAGTAAAATCCATGGATTATTCACCTTTCTCGAACTTGTCCTTGAGGGCAGCGAGCTCGCTGATGTCACCGAGGGTGGTCTTCTCCAGGTTGGAGTTGATCTTCTTGACCGCCTTCTTGGTGTTGTCAGCCTCTACGGCCACCTTCTCGGCCTTAGCCTCAGAGTATGTTCTTACGTGTGAGAGAAGAATCCTGCGGGTGCTTCTTCTGAGTTCGATGACCTTGAACGGAAGTGTCTCGCCCACTACAGCCTGCTTGCCGTCCTCTTTGATGAGGTCGCGGCTGAACGCGAAGCCCTCGTCGTCACCCTCAAGCTTGATGTTCGCGCCCTTGTCAGTGAGGGAAGCGATTGTTCCTTCAACTACGGAGCCTACAGGGTATTTCTCCTCGATGGCGTCCCAAGGATTAGGGGTGAGCTGCTTGTGGCCAAGGCTGAGCTTGTGGTTGGCCTCGTCGAAGTCAAGGATCTGAACGTCGATGACATCACCAGGAGCCACGAGCTCTGAAGGATGCTTGATCTTGTTCCAAGAGAGGTCGCTGATGTGGATGAGTCCCTCAACGCCATCCTCAGGCTCTGCGAACACACCGAAGTTGGTGATGTTGCGTACGACAGCCTTGTGAACGGAACCTACAGGGTACTTGTCGCGGATGCTCTCCCAAGGATTAGGGGTGAGCTGCTTCAGACCGAGGGACATCTTCCTGTTCTCACGGTCGATGGAGAGAACCTTTGCCTCTACCTCGTCACCTACCTTGAGGAACTCCTGAGCGCTGTGGAGTCTTGGAGACCAAGACATCTCAGACACATGGATGAGACCCTCGACACCCGGCTCGATCTCTACGAAAGCGCCGTAGTCGGCGATGAGGACAACCTTACCCTTGACAATGTCGCCTTCCTTGATGTTGGCGTCGAGGTTGTCCCAAGGATGAGGGGTAAGCTGCTTGTAGCCAAGGGCGATTCTCTTCTGCTGAGGATCGAACTCCTTGACGACCACCTTGATCTTCTGGTCAAGGGAAACGACCTCCTCAGGGTTGTCGATCCTGCCCCAAGACAGGTCTGTGATGTGGATGAGACCGTCAACACCGCCGAGGTCAACGAAGACTCCGTAGTTGGTGATGTTCTTGACGGTACCCTCGAGGATCTGTCCCTTCTCGAGCTTGCTGATGAGCTCAGCCCTACGCTGCTCCTGCTCGGCTTCGAGAAGAGCCTTGTGGGAAACGACAACGTTGCGGAACTCCTGGTTGATCTTGACGATCTTGAAGTCCATTGTCTGGTTGACGTAAGCGTCGTAGTCGCGGATAGGCTTGATGTCGATCTGTGAGCCCGGGAGGAAAGCCTCGATTCCGAAGACATCGACGATCATACCGCCCTTTGTGCGGGTCTTCACGAAGCCCTTGACAATCTCGTCGTTGTTGAACGCCTCGTTGACCCTGTCCCAAGACTTGAGGGCGCGCGCCTTCTTATGGGAAAGGATGAGCTGGCCTTTCTTGTCCTCCGCAGACTCAACGTAAACCTCAACCTTGTCACCAACCTTGAGGTCTGGATTGTAACGGAACTCTGGAGCCTGGATGACACCTTCGCTCTTGTAACCTATGTTGACGATGACCTCTCTCTTGGAGATGGCGGTAACGGTTCCTTCAACGACCTCGTTCTCAACGATCTTTGAGAGAGTCTGGTCGTAAGCGTCCTCAATGGACTTCTTGTCCTCGCCGCCGTAAATCTCGGCGCCGCCTTCAAACGCGTCCCAGTCGAACTTGTCCGGAGCCACGGATGCGTTGAGAGATGTTTTCTTTGCCGGAGCCTCGGCCTTAGGCGCTTCCTGTACAGGAGCCTCTACCTTAGCTTCCTCAGCTACTTTCTGTGTTTCTTCTGCCATAATGGTAATTAAAGATAACTAGTTGTTTAACAATATTTTTGCGCCCTACCGGACACGCCGAGACGGCACGGCCGGTCAAAAGGCGTGCAAAGATAGGCAAAATCATCTGATTTACAATAAGAAAACCGGATTATTTTACAGAAGTTTGTTCTTTCTGAAGAGAAACAGCACCAGAGCGACCGTCAGCACCATCACGCCAAGCAGCAGCACCCACGTCCAGTTCCTGTCCATCAACGGCATAGGGACGTTCATCCCGTAGAAACTGGCCACAAGGGTCGGCGGCATCAGGAGCACTGAGACAAGGGTGAATATCTTCATGATCTTGTTCTGGTCCAGATTGATAAGACCGACAACCGTGTCCTGAAGGTACTCCAGCCTCTCGAAACCGAAATTCGTGTGGTTGATCAGGGAATTGATGTCCTGAAGCAGGACGGAGAAACGCCTGTGCAGATCTTTCGGGTACTTGTCGCTGCGAAGCATATTGGAGATCAGCCGCTGCTTATCGACGATGTTCTCGCGCACAAGCATCGTGTTCTCCTGCAACTGATTGATGTCCAAGAGGAAGTCCTCGTCGATATCTTCCTGCTGGTTGATTCTCTTGCTGTACTGGGAAATCTCCTTGCTCATCAGCTCGATCATGTCCGCGTCCAGATCGACACGCTGGTCCATGATGCTGGCGAACACTGTGTAGCCGCTGGGATAGGATTGTGGCCTTGCGACAATCCTGCGCTGGAGTTCCGTGAAACTTCGCAGAGGGACATCCCTCAACGTCGTGAGACAATTCCCCACAAAGGTGAAGGACACAGCTTCCATCGAATAATCCTCCGGTCCCGGCATCAGGAAGTTGGTGTTGGCGAAGATCGCGTTCTCCGTCTCGGAGAAACGTGATGAGCTCTCGATCTCCTCAGCCTGGGCACGGCTCTGGATCTCTTCTCCAAGAAACTCATCCACAGTGTGTTTCTCCTCTCCCGACGGGGAAAGGATGTCAATCCAGAGGACATCGTCCCGTTTCATCTTGGAAAGCTCCGTTTCAGATTGGGAAACCAACAGTTTGCCGTTCTGTCTGTAGAAAATCGCGATCATACCATTCCTGTATTATTCCCGGCCCAAGCGTGGGAAAGGTTCCACTTCAATGCGCTGACGTTACGGAGAAGTCAGTCTGCAAAAATAAAAATATTTTATGGACTAAAAAAATTTAGTCCATAAAATATTAATTCACCCCCAGTCGCTTCGCGACAGCCCCGGTGGGGCACGGGGAAAGGTTTCCCCGAAACCCCTTCGGTCGCTTCGCGCTTCGCGCACTTTTCATCCAACCCCCAGTCGCTTCGCGACAGCCCCGGTGGGGCACGGGGAAAGGTTTCCCCGAAACCCCTTCGGTCGCTTCGCGCTTCGCGCACTTTTCATCCAACCCCCAGTCGCTTCGCGACAGCCCCGGTGGGGCACGGGGAAAGGTTTCCCCGAA